>Ga0193755_1000030_pt1 | contig 37272 bp, 37 predicted proteins | sample H1a2metaG_FD_144921 | JGI IMG/M metagenome (GOLD analysis project Ga0193755, IMG submission 144921) | Soil microbial communities from a riparian zone of the East river system, Colorado, United States - H1a2 | ecosystem: Environmental > Terrestrial > Soil > Riparian zone | place: USA: East River...
AGCCCGATGGGGTGCACGTCCTGGCCGGCGGGCGGATCGTCAAGTCGGGTGGCAAGGAGCTCGCGCTCGAGCTCGAAGAGAAGGGGTATGACTGGCTGCGCGAAGAGGCCGTCGTAGCATGACCGAGGTCGCCGACAGGACTGAGCGGTACGTCGCCGACTTCGAGGCGTTCGCGCGCAACGGCGCCTCGGGCGCGCCCGAGTGGTTGAGACAGCTGCGCGAGGGGGCGATCGCCCGCTTCACCGAGCTCGGGTTCCCCACCATGAAGCAGGAGGAGTGGCGCTTCACGAGCGTCGCGCCGATCGCGGACCAACGATTCACGCTGGCGCATGCTCCCCGCTCCCCGCTCCCCGCTCCCTCAGACATCGAGGGCCTGTGTGTCGGCGCGGGCCCGCGCGTCGTCTTCGTGGACGGGCGGCACGCCCCGACCCTCTCGACGCCGGTGGACCTGGCCGGTGGCGTGCGGGCGGGGAGTCTCGCCGCCGCGCTTCGGACGGACGCAGGGGGCGAGCTGGCCCGGGCACACCTCGCGCGGCACGCGCGGTGGCGCGAGAGCGCCTTCGCGGCGCTCAACACCGCGTTCCTCGCGGACGGGGCATTCGTGCATGTTCCCGCCGACGTGACGCTCGATCGGCCGCTGGAGGTGGTTTTCCTCTCGACCGGCCGAGCGGTATCCGACGGCCCGATCGTCTCTCACCCGCGCAGCCTCATCGTGGTCGAGCGGGGCGCGCGGGCCGCCGTCGTCGAGACGTACGCGGGCCTGTCGGACGGGGTGTATTGGACCAACGCCGTGACGGAAGTCGCGGTGGGGGAGGGAGCATGGGCCGAGCTGTACCGCGTGCAGCAGGAGGGCCCGCACAGCTTCCAAGTGGCAACGACACATTCGCGACAGGAACGCGACAGCTACCTGGGAGTGCATGTCGTGACGCTGGGCGCGGCGCTCTCCCGTCACGACATCAACGCGGTGCTCGACGGGCCCGGGGCGGAGTTGATCCTCAACGGGCTGTACCTGTTGAGCGGCGCGCAGCACGCCGATCATCACACGGTGATCGACCACGCCCAGCCGCACTGCGCGAGCCACGAGTTCTTCAACGGGGTGCTGGCGGAGCGGGCGCACGGCGTGTTCACCGGACGCATCATCGTCCGGCCCGGGGCGCAGCGTACGGACTCGAAGCAGACCAACAACAACCTGCTGCTCTCTACGGAAGCGCGGGCCGACAGCCAGCCGCAGCTCGAGATCTACGCGGACGACGTGAAGTGCACCCACGGCTCGACGGTGGGCCCGATCGACCAGATGCAGCTCTACTATCTCCGCAGCCGCGGGCTCTCGGCCGAGGCCGCCCGGAGCATCCTCACGTACGGCTTCGGCGCGGAGATCCTCGACCGGATGCGGCACCCCGACGTGCGCGACCGGCTCGACCGCCTGGTGCGCGCGCGGCTGGCCTGATGCTCGACGTCGCCCGCCTCCGCGCCGACTTCCCGCTGCTCGCGCAGCGGGAGAACGGACACCCGCTGGTCTATCTCGACAACGCCGCGACGACCCAGAAGCCGCAGGCGGTGCTCGACGCCATTGCCGAGTATTACCGGACCACCAACGCGAACGTGCATCGCGGGGCGTACGACCTTGCGATCCGCGCCACCGAGGCGTACGAGGCGGCGCGCGCGAAGCTCGCGGCGTTCGTGAACGCCTGGGCGCCGGAGGGCGTGGTGTTCACTCGGGGCACCACCGAGGCGATCAACCTCGTGGCGGGCTCGTATGGCCGGGCGAACGTGAAAGCCGGCGACAGTGTGGTGGTCACGGCCATGGACCACCACTCGAATCTCGTGCCGTGGCAGATCCTGTGTCAGGAGAAGGGCGCTACGCTCCGGATGGTCGAAATCACGGAGGACGGGCGGATCGATCTCTCGGACTTCGGCCGGGCGCTCGAGCGGCGGCCCAAGATCGTCGCCTTCCCCTACGTGTCCAACGCGCTCGGCACCGTGAATCCGGCGGCGCAGCTCACCGCGCTCGCCCACGCCGCCGGCGCGGTCGTCGTGGTCGACGGGGCGCAGTCCACGCCGCACCTGAAAGTCGACGTGCAGAGGCTCGACTGCGATTTCTACGCCTTGTCGGGTCACAAGATGCTCGGGCCGATGGGCTCGGGGGCGCTGGTGGCCAAGCCGGAGCTGCTCGAGGCGATGCCGCCCTACCACGGCGGGGGCGAGATGATCTCGCGCGTGTGGGACGACCACTCGACCTACAACAAGATTCCGCACAAGTTCGAGGCGGGCACGCCCAACGTGGAAGGAGCCGTCGGACTCGCGGCGGCGATCACTTACCTCGAGCGCATCGGTCCCGCGCGGATCGCGGAGCACGAGCAGGCGCTCGCGGCCGCCGCGATCGATAAGCTCTCACAGATCGACGGCGTGACGGTGTACGGCCCGCGCGGGGGGAGCGATCGCGCGGGCGTCGTGTCCTTCACGTACGGGGACATTCACCCGCACGACATCGCCACCATTCTGGACCAAGACGGCATCTGTATCCGCGCCGGCCACCACTGCACACAGCCGCTGATGCGGCGGCTGAACGTGACCGCGACCGCCCGCGCGTCGTTCTACCTGTACAACGGGTTGAACGAGGTGGACGCCCTCGCCGGCGCGCTCGTCAAGGCGGGAGCCCTGTTTGGATACGTCCCCGCCTGATCCGCAGCTCAGCGCTCTCTACCAGGAGCTGATCCTCGATCACTACCGGCGGCCCCGCAACAAGGGGACGCTGGAGCATGCGACCCACACGGTATCGCTCAACAACCCGCTGTGCGGGGACGAGATCGACCTACAGCTGCGCGTGGACGGCGACGTCATCACAGAGGCGCGATTCATCGGCCGGGGCTGCTCCATCAGTCAGGCGGCGGCCTCGATGATGACGCAGCTGCTCAAGGACAAGTCGATCCCCCAGGCGCTCGCCCTGGCCGACCGGATGAGCGCCATGATGCAAGGGGACGACGGCGCCGCGCGGGACAAAACGCTGGGCGAGCTGCGCGCCCTGGCGGGCGTGTCGAAGTTCCCCGTCCGCATCAAGTGCGCCCTGCTTCCTTGGAACGCGCTGACCGACGCAGTCAAGCGGTAACGGGGCTAGATTAGCCCCGCGCAGATGACGTCCCCCTCCCCCTCCCCCTCCCCTACCCCGATACTGATCCTCGACCGGGTCAGCAAGCGCTTCGCCGGTCACACCGCCGTTGATGAGCTGTCGCTATCCGTGCCCCGTGGCGTGATCTACGGCCTGCTCGGGCCGAATGGCGCCGGGAAAACGACGACGATCCGCATGATCATGGACATTCTGGAGCCCGACGGCGGCGCCGTGCGGGTGTTCGGGGAGCCCGGCGGCGGCCGCGTCCACTCGGAGCGGATCGGCTATCTCCCGGAGGAGCGCGGCCTGTACCGCAAGATGCGGGTGCTCGACGTGCTCGTCTTCCTGGGCGAGATGAAAGGCATCGACCGGCGGCGGGCGCGCCAGCGGGCCGAGGCATGGCTCGAGCGACTGGGCCTCGCCCAATGGCGACTGCGCCGCGTCGACGAGCTCTCGAAGGGGATGCAACAGAAGGTCCAGTTCATCTCGACGATGCTCCACGACCCGGACCTGATGATTCTCGACGAGCCGTTCTCGGGTCTCGATCCGGTGAACACGCAGGTCATGAAGGACACGGTGCTCGACCTACGCAGCCGCGGGAAGACGATCCTGTTCTCGACTCACATCATGGAGCAGGCCGAGAAGCTGTGCGAGCAGCTGTGCATCATCGCGCGGGGGCGGAAGCTCGTGGACGGCGCGCTTAGCGACATCAAGCGGACACATGGTGGACACCATCTCGTCATCGGGTTCGACGGCAGCCTCGGGGGGGCAGCGCAAGTGTTTGCAGATAAAGGTCTTGTGAGCAAGGTCGATAACTACGGTCAATATGCCGAGCTGGAGCTCGCGTCCGGCGCCGACCCCCAGGAGATCCTCCAGCGACTGGTGACGTCAGGCGCGCGGCTGTCGAAGTTCGAGCTGCAAGAGGCGTCATTGAACAAGATCTTCATCGACTTGGTGGGGCCGGAGGCCGTCCGTGCGTAAGATCTGGGCGGTGATCCGGCGCGAGTTTGTCGAGCGGATCCGGACGCGGTGGTTCTGGATCATGGCGCTGTTGGGACCGCTGTTCTTCGCCGCCGTGTTCGTGCTGCCCACGGTCCTCGCGGGCGGTGGCGGCATCCGGCAGATCGTGGTGGTGGATGCCACGACGGGATCGGTGGGCGCCCGAATCACCCAGCTCCTCAACGACAGCCGGGTGTTTCGCGCCGTGCGCGTGTCAGCGGGTGGTGAAGTCGTCGATTCGCTCACCGCCGAAGTGGAGCAGAAGCGGCTCGGCGGCTTTCTGATTCTGACCGATGCGGCCGTGGATTCGGGGAAAGCGGAATACCGCGGGTCCAACGTTTCGGGGTTTGCGACCGTCGGCGCGCTCCAGCGGACCATCGGCGAGGTCGTGAGCGCGGTGCGGTTGGAACGCGAAGGGGTCGATCCGCGGATCGTGGCCCGGGCGCGCATCGCCGTCCGGCTCGAGACCAAAAAGATCGCGGGTGGGAAGACCACCGGCGAGACCGCCGCGCAGTCTTTCTCCCTCGCCTATTTCATGGGCATCATTCTTTACACGGCCATTCTGCTCTACGGCATCAACGTGATGAGCTCCGTGCTCGAGGAGAAGACGACGCGGATCGTGGAAGTGCTCGTCTCGTCACTGCGCCCGTTTCAACTGATGCTCGGCAAAGTGCTCGGCGTCGGGGCGGTGTCGATCCTCCAATTCCTCATCTGGGGTGTATCCGCCAGGATCTTGCTCGCCAACCGGCCGGGCTTCCTGACCGCCGGCGACCTGGGAGAGCCGGATCCGGTTTTCCAGGTGCCGCACGTCAGCGGCGCTACCGCCGCCGTGTTCATCACCTATTTCCTCGGCGGGTTCTTCCTGTACTCTGCGATGTTCGCCGCCGTGGGCGCTATGTCGTCGAGCGAGCAGGAGGCGAGACAGGCGCAGCAACCTGTCTCCTGGCTGCTGGTGTTGTCGTTCGTGAGCATGTTCGGAATGCTGAACGATCCCGCGTCGGCATTCTCGGTCACGCTGTCCCTGGTGCCGTTCAGCGCACCGATCGCGATGCCGGTACGCTGGGCGGCCGGGAACCTGCCGACCTACGAGATCGCGCTGTCGCTCGGAATCCTCGCGGTGTCGATCGTCGCCGTCACGTGGATCGCGGCGAGGATATACAGGGTTGGGATACTGATGACGGGGAAGCGGCCGAATCTCAGAGAATTAGTCCGCTGGGTGAGGGCGTAGACGGCAAGACGCTACAGGCTAGACGCACAGACGCAGCAGACGCACAGGGGAGAACAGTCAACGGGGCGTAGAGAGTCTCCCTGACGAATCGCTGATCTTTCTCAACAAGCCGTAGAGGGTCTTGCTGGTCTCTACGGCCAGCGCCTCTAGTCGACCGAAATCGGTTGGCTCCAAGTACCCCACATCCCGGGCGATCTCGAGCGCGGTCTGCACCTCGGCGAGTGACGACCACGCTGTGTCCAGATAGCGTCGGTACTCTCGAGTACCCCGTCGCGTGCTGCCTTCGGCGATATTCAAGGGAACGGAGTAGCATGCCCGTCGCAGCTGGTCGGCGAGGGCCCCCTGTTCATAGTCGGGGAAGCCGCGCGCCGCCTTGACACACTCGACCGCTAACCGCTGTGCGTGCTGCCAAGCCTTGAGCTTCTGATGCAATGGCATGCGGTCAAGCTAGGTGGAAACGGCCGACGCACCCTACCTGTTCAGTGCGATCCGTACCCGTTTCGCGCGATCTGTTACTGCCTCCTGTTCTCCCCTGTGCGTCTGCTGCGTCTGTGCGTCTAGCTTGCCTAGCCGTCTGCCTAGCCGACTACTTCTCTCCTATCTTTAGAAGCATGTCGTTCGACTATGACGTCATCGTCGTGGGCGCCGGCCACGCCGGTACCGAAGCGTCGGTCATGGCGGCCCGATCCGGTGCGAAGGTCCTCCTTCTTACTTCGAACCTCGACACGATCGGTGCCATGTCCTGCAATCCCGCCATCGGCGGGATCGCGAAGGGCACGGTGGTACGCGAGATCGATGCGCTCGGCGGCATCATGGGGCGGGCGACCGATCGCGCGACGATCCAGTTCCGGATGCTCAATCGTTCTAAGGGCCCCGCCGTCTGGGCGCCGCGAGCCCAGTGTGATCGCACGCTGTACCGCCGCGCGGTGCGGTCGCTGCTCGAGGGGTTTCCCGACATCGAGCTCACCCAGGGAATGGTCACCCGCCTGCTCACGGACGGCGCGCGCGTGTCAGGAGTCGTGACGGCCGACGGGCGCAGCTTGCACGCACGCGCCGTGGTGCTCACCGCCGGCACATTCCTCCGCGGCCGCATCCACCTCGGCACCGACACCCAAATCCCGGCCGGTCGCGCGGGCGATCAGCCGGCCGTCGCTATCGCACAACATATTGACACACTTGGACTTACAGTGTCGCGCTTCAAGACCGGCACGCCGCCGCGAGTGGACGGCCGTACCGTCGATTGGTCCAGGGTCGAGCGGCAGGACGGAGACGGCACCGCCTACCGCTTCTCCTTCTATGATCACGCCGAGCTGCCGCGTCAGTTGCCGTGCTGGATCACGTGGGCCGGGGAAGAGGTGAAGGAGATCATCCGCGCGCATCTCGGGGAATCGGCGCTGTATGGCGGGGCGATCAGCGGGCGGGGGCCGCGCTACTGTCCATCCGTCGAAGACAAGATCGTAAAGTTCCCCGACGCCAAGCGCCACCAGGTGTTCCTCGAACCCGAGGGACTCGATACACACGAGCTGTACGTGAACGGGCTGTCCACTTCCCTGCCCGTCCCTGTGCAGCTCGAGTTCTTACGCGCCGTGCCGGGTCTCGAGCGCGCCACCATGACCAGGCCGGGTTATGCGATCGAGTACGACTATTATCCCCCCACCCAGCTCACGCCGTGGCTCGAGACGAAGGCGGTCGAGCACTTGTTCTTCGCCGGGCAAATCAACGGAACGACTGGTTACGAGGAAGCGGCCGGCCAAGGTATCGTGGCCGGGATCAACGCCGTGCGCCGGATCCGTGGCGCGGAGCCCGTGATCCTGGGGCGGGACGATGCCTACGTCGGTGTCCTTGTGGACGACCTCGTGACCCGTGGCGTGGACGAGCCGTATCGGCTGTTCACGTCGCGATCCGAGTTCCGGCTGCTGCTCCGGCAGGACAACGCGCTGCGGCGGCTGGCGCCGCTCGCTGAGCGCCTCGGGTTGCTCACGGTGGCGGAGCGGCGGTTGGCGGCCCGTCGTTTCGAGGAAGAAGAGGAGCTGCTGCGGGTGGCGCGCGCTACGACGATCACCCCGGGCGCCGCTGCCGCCGCGCTCGCGGACACGGGCACGAGTTTGGGCGAGCCCGAGCGGGTCGCGAGCGTGGCCAGGCGCCCGGGCGTCTCACTACGCGCGCTGCTCGAGGCGGCGGGCGTGATGGTGACAGCGGAAGACGCTGCAGTGGTGAGCGCCGGGATCGAGCTGAAGTACGATGGATATCTCGCGCGCGAGCGGGAGGCAGCGGCACGGCTGGCCGAGCTCGCGTCGTTTGCGCTGCCGGCAGACCTTCCCTACGTCGAGTTCAAGAGCCTTGCGACCGAAGCGCGGCAGAAGCTCGATCGGATTCGGCCGACGTCCCTCGCTCAGGCGGCGCGCATTCCCGGCGTGTCGCCGAGCGACCTGCACAATCTCGTAGTCGAAACGGCCCGCTGGCGCCGACGGGTCGCGTAGTATACAGCTCCCCGAGCCGATGTTTCACGTGAAACTAAGCAGCGGTTTCACGTGAAACTCACTCTTTACGTCGGGGGTACCAAGACCATATATTGAGACCCTCAAGGCACTGTAACAATATAACCTATTTGTATATAACAACTTAGAGATGTCGCGCGTCATCGCAATCGCCAACCAGAAGGGCGGCGTCGGAAAGACGACGACGGCGGTGAACCTCGCCGCGTCGCTCGCCACCGCGGAGCGCAAGACGCTGCTCGTCGACGCCGATCCCCAGGCGAACTCGACGAGCGGTGTCGGGATCGAGCGCGACCGCATCCGACACTCGTTGTACGACGCGTTGCTCGATGGCCGTTCCCTCGCCGACGCCCGGTTCAGCCACGTGCACTTCCCCTACCTCGACGTCATTCCGGCCACGCAGGACCTGGTCGGTGCGGAGGTGGAGCTCGTCAACAAGCAGGCGCGCGAGACGATGATGCGACGCGCGCTGCGGGATTTCCGCGAGCAGTATCAGTACGTGGTGATCGATTGTCCGCCCTCGCTCGGCCTCCTCACACTCAACATGCTGACGGCGGCCGACAGCGTGCTGATTCCGATCCAGTGCGAGTACTACGCGCTCGAGGGTCTCTCGCAGCTCCTCAATACCGTCAAGCTCGTGCAGCGGAACTTCAATTCCGCGCTCGCGATCGACGGCGTGCTGCTCACGATGTACGACGCGCGGCTCAATCTCTCGAAGCAGGTGGCCGACGAGGCGAAGGAGTATTTCGGCTCGCAGGTGTTCGGAATTACGATCCCTCGCAACGTACGCCTCGCCGAGGCGCCCAGTTTTGGCAAGCCGATCCTGTTGTACGATGTGCAGTCGGTGGGCGCGAAGAGCTACCTGGCGGTGGCGCAGGAGTTGATCCGGCGCGTGGAGCACAGCGCCGTGCCCTCCTCCCCCCCTGCCCCGCCCGCCGCTGAACCGCTGCCGGAGGTGCCCGCATGACGGAAACCATCGCAGGTCGCCGTCGTCTCGGCCGGGGCCTCGAAGCCCTGCTGGGGCCCACGCGCGAGGAAGCCGAGCGCGAGGGGAGTCTCGTAGAGCTGGCGATCGCCGACATCCGCCCCAACCCCTACCAGCCGCGCCGCGACGTCGACCCTACGGCGCTCGAAGAGCTCCAGGCGTCCATCCGCAAGGCCGGTTTGTTGCAGCCCGTCGTGGTGCGCCCCGTCCCCGGCGGCAATGGCGCCTTCGAGCTGATCGCCGGCGAGCGACGGCTGCGGGCGTGTCAGGCGCTCGGTTGGGAGAAGATCCCCGCCGTGAAGCGCGAAGTGGACGACCGCACCGCCCTGACGCTCGCGCTGGTCGAGAACCTGCAGCGGGACGACCTCTCGCCCGTGGACGAGGCGCGCGGCTATGAGCGCCTCCTCGCGGAATTCAGCCTGACGCAGCAGGACGTCGCGGACGCGGTGGGTCGCGACCGCTCCACCGTCGCCAATGCGCTCCGCCTGCTAAAGCTCCCGGCGGCGGTGCTCGCCCTGCTCCACGAAGGCGGGCTCTCGGTCGGCCACGCGCGCGCGCTGCTCGCGCTCGAGGACGGGCGGGTGGCGACCTCGCTCGCCAAGGAGGCGGTGGACCTCGGCCTCTCGGTGCGCGAGGTGGAGGACCGGGTGCGCGGCGGCCGAGCGCCGGTCCGGCGCCCGCGCCTCAAGAAGGGCATGGGACAGGCGCCCGAAGTGCGTCGCATCGAGGACGCCCTGCGCCGCCGCCTCGGTACCGACGTGCGTGTGACGCTCCGCGCCAAGGGCAAGGGACAGATTCACCTTAACTTCTATTCAAACGACGATCTCGCGCGGCTACTGGAGCTGATCCTCGGCGCGCCGTTCGACGGATGAAGAAGAGGAAAGATCGTCGCGTCACCATCGTCGTCCACACCGATGGAGACCTCGCCTCTCGACAATACCGCGTCCCGGTGTGGGCGTTCGAGGCAGGGAAGTGGGGCGCGCTCGTGGTCGGTTTGCTGGTCGTGCTGTTCTTCGCCTTCGCCGGACCGATCGGTCGCGCCGCCGCCCGCGTACCCGGATTGGAGCGCCAGGTGGCGCGCCTCGAGGAGGAGAACAGCCGCGTGCAACAGCTCGCTGCGGCGCTGAACCGGGCCGAGGCGAACTACCAGGAGCTGCGTACGATGCTGGGCGTGAGGGCACCGCGGGAAAGGGGAGCGGCACCGATCGGGGACCTCGTGCGGGCAGTCGCGGTACGCGCCCGTCCTCCGTCGGCACCGCTGCGCTACGAGCCCGGTCCGGCGGAGCCGACGCACTGGCCGCTCGACGTCGCGGGCTTCGTCACCCGGGGTCAGGTGCGGCCGGGTGATGTCGCCGAGTCGCATCCCGGCATCGACATCGCCGTGTCCGCCGGCACGCCGGTGCGCGCCGCCGGTGGCGGGGTGGTCGAGGCGGCCGGCACCGACCCGGCCTACGGGCTGTTCGTGCTCTTGCGGCACTCGAGCGGGTATGAAACCATGTATGGGCATGCCTCGCGCCTCCTGGTGCGCGAAGGCGACTCGGTGCAGGCGGGGCAGGTGATCGCCCTTTCCGGCAACTCCGGGCGATCCACGGCGCCGCACCTTCACTTCGAAATCCGCCGCGAGGGAAAGTCGCTCGATCCCCTCACGGTCGTGAAACAGGAGAACTGAAATGGCGATGTTCACCGAGAAAGGGCAGGGCCCGCTGGACTCGGAAGCCGGACTGTCCATCATCGGAACCGGGATGCGCGTGGTGGGCGACATCACCGCCGACGGCGTCGTGAAGATCGAAGGCACGGTAGTGGGTACCGTGCGCGCTGGCCGGCAGGTGCTCGTCGGGAAGGGCGGTGAGGTGGAAGGAGACGTGATCTCGCGCGAGGCCATCATCGGTGGGGAAGTGCGGGGCAGTATCCGCGCCGACGAGCGCATCGAGATCCAGTCCACCAGCGTCGTGCATGGCGACGTCGTGGCGAAACGGCTGCTGGTGCAGGAGGGAGGCGAGATCAACGGCGTCGTGCGCATGGGCGAAGGCGCGCTCGAAGCCGAGCCCGTCGAGAAGGCGGGAGCAGAGCGGTCCTACTAGGCCTGCTAGATATCCACACGCTCGCGCTTCCGCGTGTGGATTGTTTATCTCTATATGACGTAGCGCTTTAAATGACCTTGTGGTGTGGGAATCTCGCGTCACTGTCGATAATCTGGTGAGATAATGTCTCTATACTGCCAGAGGTGACAGGCTCGATGGAGCTCACCACGCTGGTCTCGTACCTGGATGACTACCTCCGAATCGCCGCAGTGCCCGACGCTCCCCATGCGGTCAACGGGCTTCAGGTGGCCAACGCGGGGACGGTGAGCCGTGTCGCGGCGACCGTCGATCTGTGCGAAGCCACCGTGCGCATGGCGGCGGAGCAGGGGGCGGACTTGCTGCTCGTGCACCACGGCTTGTTCTGGGGTGGGCTTCAGCCGCTCACGGGGCGCGCGCATCGGCGGGTCGCGGGTCTCATCGCGAAGAACATCGCACTTTACAGTGCCCATCTTCCACTCGATCTGCATCCTGAGGTCGGCAACAATGCGGTGCTCGCCCGGCAGCTCGGCGTTTCGCTGCGCGGCGAATTTGGCGAGGAATACGACGTGCGGATCGGCCGGTGGGGAGAGGTCGACGTTTCGCGCGACGCCTTCCAGCGCCAGCTCGCCGCCCTCACCGGTAGCGCGCCGCGCCTGATGGCGTTCGGCCCGGAGCGCGTGAGCCGGGTGGGGGTCGTGACGGGGGCGGCGGGCTCGATGATCGCGCAGGCTGCCGCCGCAGGCCTAGACACCTTCGTCACGGGCGAAGGTCCCCACCACACGTTTTTCGACGCCGAAGAGCTGAAGCTGAACGTCTTTTACGCGGGGCACTACGCCACCGAGACCGTGGGTGTCAAGGCGCTGGCCGAGCACCTGCACGTCCGGTTCCACCTGCCTTGGACGTTTCTGGACCACCCGACCGGTCTGTGAACGCACGCCGGGTGCTTGCCGTGCTCGCGGCGTCGCAGCTCGCTGCCATGGCACCGTGGTTTTCCGCGTCCGCCGTCACCCCTGCGCTCTCGCATCTATGGCGCCTCGATACCGCGGGCGCGGCGTGGCTTACGATCTCGGTGCAGCTCGGCTTCGTCGCGGGGGCGCTCGTATCGGCGCTCCTCACGCTTTCCGACCGCTGGTCCGCCCGCCGGCTGGTCGCGGCGTGCGCGTGCCTCGCCGGTCTCGCGACCCTCGGCGTGGCCTTCGCGCCTGGCCCCGGAACGGGGATCGCGCTGCGGATGGTCACCGGCGCGGCGCTGGCGGGCGTGTATCCGCCGGGCATGAAGATCGTCGCCGGGTGGTATCGCGAGGGCCGGGGACTCGCGATCGGGATCCTGGTCGGCGCGTTGACGCTGGGCTCGGCGCTTCCCCATCTCGTTCGCTGGGCGGTCCCGGTCGAGTCCTGGCGGCCCGTGCTCATCATCGCGGCGGCGGCGGCGTTCGTCGGCGGGCTCCTGGTCCTGCTCGTGCCGCACGATGGCCCGTTCGCGGCACCGGCGCCCCCGTTCAGCTGGCGGGCGGCGCCAGGACTCCTTGCGAACCGAGCCGTGTCCCTCGCGAACCTTGGCTACCTGGGGCACATGTGGGAGCTGTACGCGATGTGGACGTGGTTGGCCGCGTTCGTCGCGGCCAGCGAACAGGCCCGCACCGGTGGCGATCCGACAGCGAGCGGCGCGCCGGCGCTCATCACGTTCGGGGTGGTCGGAAGCGGCGCCCTGGGGTGCTGGCTGGGCGGGAAGTACGGTGATCGCTGGGGTCGCACGCTGATCACGAGCGTGGCGATGACGCTGTCGGGCGCGTGCGCCCTCGCGGCGGGCATCGCGTTCGGGCGCCCGCTCGCCGTCCTGGTCCCGCTGCTCCTCGTCTGGGGCATCACCGTGGTCGCGGATTCGGCGCAGTTCTCCGCCGCGGTGAGCGAGCTGGCCCCGCGTGAGCTCGTGGGGACCGCCCTCACGCTCCAGACGAGCTTGGGGTTCCTCCTGACCTGTCTGACGATCTATCTGTTGCCATGGGTGGCGGCCCGGGTGGGGTGGCGCTGGAGCATGAGCCTCCTGGCGGTCGGGCCGGCGTGCGGGGTGTGGGCGATGCTGACGCTGCGCAGCCGCCCTGAGGCAGCGGCACTCGCCGGCGGGCGAGGTTAGGGCACGGCGACGATCCCCACTTCGCCGCCGAACTCGTCTTCGGCGCGCGCCATCCCCGCCGGCGCGGTCCACCTCCCACCGTCGATCCGCACGTTGACCCGGTGTACGCCGCTCGGAATGTGCAACACGCTTTCCCACTTGTCCTCGCCCGTCCGACGGAGCGTTACCGGTTGCCAGTCGGTGAAATCGCCAGCCACTTCCACCGTCGTCGCGACGAGAGCGTGTACGACGACGCGGGCAGAGCCATCGGGGTTCGGGTCGACTTCAAGTCGTGTGGTGTAGCCCACGCCGCCGTCGCCCGCGGCAGGCGACCGACTGGGCAGGTGCGGATCGCGGATGGCGTGTGGTCGCGGCAGCGCCGTCCGCAGGCGCAGGCCCGCGCTCGCGTACCGCCCGGCCACACTCCCGCTGACCGGATCGGTCGGATAGCGGCCGCCCGAGACGAAGAGGGCGGTGCGCTCCCCCAGCGTGAATGTGGTGCCGGCTTCGCCGTGCACGCCGTGACCGGCGCCGCGGCTCGACACCCGCGCGGCGAGCGACGCGTCGAGCTCGAAGCGCCCCCGGCTCGCGTGGATCGTCGACCCTAGGTCGCTATAGGCCGTGTCTCCGACGAACGATCGGGTGGCGGACGCAGCGACCGTTACCTGAGCGCGTCGCACCCACAGGCCGACGCCGACGACCGCGACGGGGCGGGGAGCGGCGCCGTACGAGGTGCGTCCCCCCGTCCCGCCGATCCACGCGCCTCGGCCTGCCGCGACGAAATGCAGCCGGGCCTCACCGGTCGCGTGCCAGAAGCTCGCGAAATCGGCGTAGTTGCTACCACCCCCCGAGAGGGAGAGCTCGCCGCGCCAGCGTTGGGGGAGCAGGCTGGGCGGCGTGAAGAGCGACGCCGCGACGAGTCCCTGCAGACTCCGGCGACCGCTTTCGAAGCGGAGATAGGTACCGCGCGCTGTGACGGCAGCGCCGGTCCCCGCCCAGGTGAGGGCCGGGGTGAGGGACCCGGCGCCGGATGGACGGAAGCCGTCGTAGCGTACGGTGGAGACGCCGACGTCGATGGTCCCGGTGGTCTGGGCAGCGGGGGCACGAACGCCGACGAGGGACGTTGCCGCGGCGAGGAACGCGGTCCGGACATGTCGCGCGGCCGCCGCTGGCCGCACGGAGTTAGGGGCGGCCGGGGCGCTGCTGGCGGGCCCCCGCGTTCACGTCGACGCTCTGCGCTGTCGCCGCTGCTGCGGTGGCGGCCGCGGGAGGCGCCCCGAGCGCGATATCGCGCTCGACGGCGCGTCGGAATTCGACCAAGTCCGCGTCTCTGGCCCGTCTCGCGAGCGAGAGCACGGCGGCGGCAGCGCTGTCGACGGGGACGCCGCTGGCCACCAGATCGGCAAGCACGGCGAGCGGCACGATAAGGGGCTCTCCCCGAACATGCCGCAGCTCGGCGAGGGTCGTCTGGGATGCACCGGCGTGGAGCGCGGCAGCGCCGGCGCTGAGTTCGGCGGGCGAGGCTGTCGACCCGAGCGCTTGGCGGGCGTGCCCCAGGTCGACAGCGAGACGCCGCACCGCGGCGACGATCACGTCCCCCGAGGCACGTTTCGTCGCGCCCTCGAGCGCCCGCTGCACGAGCGGCTCCGTCGGGAGCAAGTCCCTACGCGCCGAATCGACGAGCGCCAGAACCGCGGGCCGCGTGGCGGCGTCGAGCCGCTCGAGGCGCGGATCGATCTGCTGCGCGGCCGCACGTCCTGCGACCAGCATCGCCGCGAGCAGCGGGACCGCCGTATGGATGAAAGCGCGGGTCATGAGTCGCCCCCTCCTGCTCCTACCGTGACCACAGAGCTGGGTGCGCCGTAGTCTTCATCGCGGGCCACGGGCGCCGAGGGGTCGGCTAGCCAGCGCGAGCCGTCCACTAGGAAGGCGTAGTGATAGCGACCCGGGGCGAGCGGCACCACCGCGGTCCACAGCGCTTCGCTTCCGGCCCGGCGCATCGGCGTGCGGGTCGCGTCCCAGTCGTTGAAGTCCCCGACGAGCGATATGCGCGTCGCGCGGGGAGCTACGAGGACGAACTGAAAGGCGCGCGACTCCGCTCGCGGGGCAGGGGACGGGGTGCGGTCCATCCGGGAGAGGAAGACGACGACAGCGAGGGCGGCGGCCGCTGCGAGCCCGCCGAGCGGCGTCAGGGTGAGCTGGTGGCGGCGCCTGAGCCAGCGCCACGCCCTCCCCAGCGCCGTGGCGCCGCCGGGCGTCGGGAGCGCGGTGATCTCGCGCATGACCCGTCCGTCGAGGGCCGGGTCGATCTGCACGGGCCGCTGTAGATGCCGCGCGATACGTTCGATCAGATCGTCCACCGGATCAAACACGCTCGGCCTCCTTCAGCATCGCCTGGAGCTGCTCCCGCGCCCGCTTCACGCGCATCTTCAACGCGGAGATGCCCGCGCCGGTGAGCCGTGCCATGTCCTCGTACTCGAGCTCCTCGACGTGCTTGAGGAGGAACGCCTCACGCGACTCGGTCGGGAGCCGCGCCAGTGCCCACCGGACCGTGTCGTCCCACTCGGCCCGCCCGTCCGGTCCCGCCAGGGGCGCGGTCTCGAGCGCGGCGGGGTCGTGTACGAAGCGGCGCGCCCGGCGCGCGGCGCGCGCGCCGCCCGTGCGGCACCGGTTCACCAGAATGCCGTACAGCCACGCGCCGAAGCGCTCGGGATCGTCGCAGCGCGCGAGCGAGCGATAGGCGCGGACGAAGGCGTCCTGCAACACCTCTTCCGCGTCCTCCCGATTCCCGAGCATGTGCAGCGCGTACCGGCCCAGGCGATCGCGATACCGCGCGACGAGATCGGCGTAAGCACCGGTGTCGCCGGTTCGCACACGGCGTACCAGGGCGGCGTCGCTCGTCCCCACGCTGTGTATACCCATTGAGAGGACCCTCTCGTCACACTACCCCGCAGGTGTGACCTCGGCCAGGGGAGCAGGGGTATCCTGGGCGGAACCCTGCCGTCCCTCAAGGAGCGAACGATGTCTAGACGCCTCGCCGTGCCCCTCCTCGGCATTTTGCTGCTCGCCGGAGGCGGGTGCTACCAGGACGATCCCGGGTCGAACGCGCCCTCCACGAGCCAGAAGCCGTTCGCGAAGGTGCTGCTCACCGATGCGCCATTCCCCTACGACTCTGTAGCAAGCGTGAATGTCTATGTGGTGAGTGTCGCCGCCAGCACGGACCCCGACACGACCGGCGACGCGGGTTGGGAGACGATCGCTCAGCCGGGGAGGGTGTTCGACCTGCTGTCGCTCCAGCAGGGAACCACGGCGCTCCTGGGGGAGGGCCAGCTGTCGGGCAGGTTGTACCGCGCCATCCGGGTCATCATCGACGCCAATGCATCGTCCGTGCGGTGGAAAAATGGGTCCGACGCGCGGGTCAATTGGCCGTTCCCGGGAAACGGCCTCATCGCGCTGCACGCGCAGGTGGAGGAGCCGCTCGCGTTGATCACCGACGCGAGCCAAGTCGAGATCGTTATCGACTGGGACGTCGGCCGGAGCTTCCTCTACAACTACTACGACACCACCGGCACGTTCACGCTGATCCCCTGGTTGCGGGCGGTGCACAAGGCTTTCAGTGGAACGCTCGCCGGCACCGTTACGAGCAACTATAGCGGCGCCACGCAACCGATCGCCAACGCGAACGTCAGCGTGTACGGTGGCGACCCGAACCGGTCGGCCTCCACGTGGTATCTGGTGGCCACGGGGCGGAGCGACGCCGCAGGATTCTATCGGGTCGCCTTTCTGGGCTCCGGCACCTACATCGTTCGCGTCGAGCAGCCCGACTACCCCTTCCTGGCGGCGTCGATCAACCCTGCCGTGGAGATCGTGGCAGGCGACACCACGAACCTGCCAGTGTCACTTACCGAGGCGGGCGCCGGCGGCGCCTTCTTGCAGATCACCGGGCCAACGTCGGTGGGCGTGGGGGGCAGGATCACCTTGTTTGCCGCGGTGGGAGGCGCGAATGGCGCTCCGGTCCCCAACCCGTCGGTGTCGTGGACGAGCAGTGACCCAGCGGTCGCTGAGGTGCTGGGCATCGGTGACACTGCCTCCGTCACGGGGCGCCAGCCCGGTTTCGCCACCATCATCGCAACGAGCGACACGCTGAGCGACTCGCTGACGATCCAAGTGACGGGAACACCAGCCTCTGTGGCGACTGTGACGGTGCAACCAGCGAGCGCCAATCTCGCGGTTGGCGACAGCGCGAGCTTCACGGTCCTCCTGCGCGACTCAGTGGGTAACGTCTTGACCGGCCGGCCGGTCTCGTGGTTTTCGACCGACTCGGCCTTCGTGATTGAAATCTCATACGGAACCGCTGTCGTGGGACGCGGGCGGCGGGTGGGGAGCGCGCTGCTGCAGGCGACGAGCGAAGGCAAGACGGGTCAGGCGACCATCACGGTGCACTGATCCCAGGGCCGGGGGGGCGGGGGGCTCCCCCCGCACGCTGCGGGCTCGTAGCTTGCGGTTCCCTGTTCCCACCGGAGGTCGTTTGCGTTTCGTTCCACTCCTCGCGCTGACCCTGGTGGTCGCTTGTGCGCGTCCGCCTCGCGCGGCAGCGCCTCCCCAGCCCGGGCTGTTCGGTCCTTCCTCTCAACCCGTGCTCTTGCCACCCCGGCTGGCTGAGCCGGACGTGCCGCGCACGGACGCCCAATGGCGTGCCGTCGGCAGGGAAGCGGCGGCGCTGTTGTCGCAGTACGTCGCGATCAACACCACCAATCCGCCCGGCAACGAGCTCCAGACGGCGCAGTGGCTGAAGGCCGTGCTCGCGCGCGAGGGGATCGACGCTCAGGTGTTCGAGCCCCGACCCGGGAAAGCGAACCTCTATGTCCGTCTCAGGGGAGACGGCAGCGCGCGGCCGCTCATCTTGCTCAACCACATGGACGTGGTGCTCGCGAGCCCGGAGTATTGGAAGGTCGACCCGTTCAGCGGGGCCGTGCAGGACGGCTACCTCTGGGGACGCGGCGCGCTCGACATGAAGGGCGAGGCGATCGCGCAGCTCATGGCCGTGCTGACGCTCAAGCGAGCCGGTGTGCCGCTCAAGCGCGATGTAATCTTCCTCGCGACGGCCGACGAAGAGATCGGCGGTGGTGTGGGTGCGGGCTGGTTCGTCGAGCATCACCGCGACCTCGTGCAGGACGCCGAGTTCCTCCTCACCGAGGGCGGCACGATCCGCACGGATGCGAGCGGGCGGGTCGAGTACTACGGCGTGGGAACGACGGAGAAGTCACCTTTCTGGCTGAACGTGACCGCGCACGGCACCCCGGGCCACGGGTCGCGCCCCACGCCGGACAACCCCGTGCATCGGTTGGTGCGAGCCTTGTCTCGCATCGCCGCGTATCAGACTCCGCTGGTCGTGACTCCGGCAGCCGAGCGCTACTTCCGCGATCTCTCCACCCTCGAGACGGACCAAGGGCGGCGTGCGGCGCTGGCGGACGTGCGCGCGGCGCTGCGCGACTCGGCCGCGGTCCGCTTCCTCACGGGCGATCTCACGTACAACGCGCTGCTCCGCAACACCATCTCGATCACGGGACTGCAGGGCAGCGACAAGACGAACGTCATCCCGCCGCTGGCGCGCGCCGCGCTGGACGTCCGGCTCCTCCCGGGCCAGGACCCACAGGCCTTCCTCGCCGACCTGGTACGGGTGGTGGGTGACTCGAGCGTGGAGATCACTCCACAAGGTCCAAACTGGCCCGCCACCGAGAGCCCGAGCGAGACGGAACTGTTTCGCGCCATCGTCGCCGCGGCGCGCGAGCGTACGCCGGACGCGCTCGTCACCACGCCTCCCCTGCCCGGTTTCACGGACAGCCACTACTTCCGCCGGCTGGGCATCGTGAGCTACGGCGTGTCGCCGTTCCCTCTGAGTCAAGCCGAGTCGCGCGGCGTGCACGGCAACGATGAGCGGGTGAGCCTCGACGACCTCGCGTTCGGGGTGCATTTCATGTACGACGTCGTCGCGCGCATCGCGGCGAAGTGATCGGGCTGTTCCTCCATCCCCGCCGTTACCCGCCCGCGCGGGAGCGGCGTTCGCCGCTATTCGAGCGCGTCACCAAGGTCCCACTCGGGTGGGTGGCCGAGCGGTTGGCCCGTCCGCTCATCCGCTGGGAAGGCGCCCGGCTCGAGACGCCGGACATCGCGGTCCCCGTCGCGGGCCTCCCCCCCGGGCTCGTGGGCTACCGCCTGGCGCTGGTCACCGATCTGCACCACGGCCCCGCCGTGCCCGCGTGGTGGCTCGAGCGCATGGCCGACCGGGTGGGGGAGCTCGACACCGATCTCGTGGTGCTGGGCGGCGATTTCGTCAGCCACGCCCGCAGCGACATCGAGGGCCTCGAGCGGGTCCTGGCGCGCTTCCGCGGGCGCGACGGCGTGGTGGCCGTGCTCGGGAACCACGACCACTGGGTGGACCCCGATCAGGTCGCTGCCGCCGTCGAGCGCAGTGGCGCGACGCTACTGCACAATCGGCACCGTCTCATCCGTCGCGGAGCGGCGGTGCTGGCGGTGGGCGGCGTGGACGACTTCACCCACGGAGCCGTCCGGCCCGACGAAGCGTTCTCCGGAGTGGCGCCGGACGTGCCGCGGGTGCTCGTCTCGCACAATCCCGATCTCATCGAATACCTGCCCGCAGGCCTGCGGGTGGACGTGATGCTGGCGGGACACACGCACAACGGCCAGGCGCACCTGCCGCTCCTCGGGCCGATCACGGCGCCGTCGCAGTTCGGCCGCAAATACCTGCATGGGCTGAAGCACGTGGGGCAGTGCTGGCTGTATGTGTCGGCGGGCGTGGGCAGCGCGTGGATCCCGCGGTGGGGGAACCCCCCCGAGCTCCCGGTGATACGGTTGACGACGGCTACTTGAGGGAGACGACGAACCGCACGAGCACGGTTTCCGCCGTCTGGGGCGCGACCGTGCAGAAGCAATCGACGCCGATCAGGCGCTTGACACCCAGCACCTCTGCCTCCGCGATGCCCGGCACGTCTCGATACGTGATCTCGAGCGTCGTGCCGTCGATGACTCGGTAGGACACCGGCCGCCCGAGCAGGCGATGATGCGGGTCGATTCTGCCGAGCCCCTCTTTGAGCCGTTGCTGAATCGCGGCGGCCTGCGCGCGCTGCGGCGCGGGAACCTCGATCATGGATGAGCCCGGCGACGGTTCGCGAGCACGGCGGTGGCGTTTCGTCGCATACCGGCGACGCCGGGGCGCTCGAACGGCGTGTCGCCGAAGCCGCGCTGGAACGCGTCCGGATTCCCGTCGAGCAGCGCCGTGAGATCCGGCTCGGCAACTTCGGGGCGCACGCCGAGCTCGACGTCGCGCGTCGGGCGCGCGAACTTCACGTTCCACGGACAGACGTCCTGGCACACGTCGCACCCGAACAGCCACTCGCCCACCAGCTGCCGCTCGGCATCGCTGAACTCAGCGGTGTGCTCGATGGTCAGGTAGGAGATGCAACGCCGCGCGTCGAGCACGCCAGGTGCGACGAATGCGCTCGTCGGACATGCATCCAGACAGGCGCGGCAGGTACCACAGCGATCCGCCTCGAACGGCAGATCGGCGGCGAGCTCCGCGTCGGTCAAGACGACGCCGATGAACGTGAACGAGCCCCTGGCGGGGTCGATCAGCATCATGTTCTTGCCGATCCAGCCGAGCCCTGCCCGCTGTGCCAGCTCCCGCTCGGGGACCGGTCCCGCATCGACATAGCAGCGTGCTATCGCCCCCGGCATGATTTCCCGAATGGCCGTGGCGAGCCGCGCGAGGCGAGCCCCGAGCACGCGGTGATAGTCCGCGGACCACGCGTACTGAGCAACCCGACCTCGGTGTTCCCCGGGCTGGCGCCCGGGGTCGGTCGAACCGTGGCAGTAATTGGTGAGCGTGACCACTGCGACCTTCGCGCCGGGCATGATGCGGGCAGGGTCTTTTCGCTTCGCGGCCTGGCGGTGCAGGTACGTCATGGTGCCTGCATACCCAGCGCTGAGCCACTGATCGAGTTCGGCAGCGTGTGCGTTCGGCTCGAGAGGGGCGATCCCGACCGCGTCGAACCCCAGCGCGAGCCCTCTACGCTTCACCTCGACGCTGTTGCGCGACGCATCTGCGTGACGTCTTTGCTCGACGCCTTTTTTCATACGTGCATTGTCTCTCTTCGCCACCTCGCGAAGCGGACGACGTCTTCGAGCGGTGGCACCGCGTCCTCGTCGCCGTACGCGGTGAACATGCGCCACCGCACATAGTCGCGCGGCGGCAGCGGCAAAAACGGCGGGCGTCGGTACCAGTCCCGCGCCCGAAAACTCCAGGTGAGGCGCACGAGGTCGAGCGCGAGCCGCGGGTTCACGAGGGCCCGGACTACGAGGCGCGCGGTGAGTGTCGGCCAGCCGGAGGCTCTCATCGCAGTGAATTTACTCGCGAGGCGTGCCCAGCGCGCTTTTCCTCCTGTATATTGACCGCCTATGCCACTCGCCAGCGGTCTGGACGCCGGCGCGTCCGCCGGGGCTCACGCGCTCGCGCGCTATCGGAGCGAGTTCCCGATCTTCCGGGACGCGGTGTACCTGAATACCTGCTCGCTCGGCGCGCTCGGCGAGCGCACGCGCCGCCGCATCGCGGAGTTCTTCGACGTGTGGCAGGCGCGCGGGGCGGCCGCCTGGTACGACGTGTGGTGGGCGGCCCTCGAGGAGCTGCGGACGCGCTACGCGCGGATCGTGGGCGCGAGCCCGGGGGAGATCGCACTCGCTCCCAGCGTTTCGGTGGCGCTGTCCGCGGTGGCGGAGGCGCTGGACTACCGCCGCCGCCCCAAGGTGGTGATCACGTCGCTCGATTTTCCCACGGTCGCCTACCAGTGGCTCGCCAAGCGGGGGCGTGGGGTGGAGCTGGTCGTCGTCGAGAGCCCGGACCAGGTCTCGGTGCCGGTCGAGGCCATCGCCGGTGCGGTGGATGACCGGACCGCCCTCGTGGTGACCTCACACGTCTACTTCACGAGCGGGGCGATCCAGGACATCAAGCGCGTGGCGGAGGCGGCGCACAAGAGTGGCGCCTTGTGCCTGGTCGATGGCTACCAATCGGTGGGGCAGGTTCCGGTGGACGTAAAGGCCACAGGCGTGGACTTTCTCACCGCCGGCGGGCTCAAGTGGTTGCTCGGCGGGCCGGGCATCGTGCTGCTGTACGTTCGCGACGAGCTCGCGCGGCAGCTTGCTCCGGCGATCGCGGGATGGTTCGGTCAGAGGACGCAGTTCACCTTCGATCCCCGTGCGCTCGACCTGCACGACGACGCCCGGCGCTTCGAGCTCGGCACGCCGGCGCTCGCGGCGGTGTATGCGCAGCTCGGGGGCCTCGACTACATCGACGAGATCGGGGTCCCGGCCATCCGCCGCGTGACGTCGACGCTCACTGAGGACCTGATCGCGCGGGCGCGGGAGTACGGCTTCCGGCCCAAGGTGGCTTCCCGCGCGGAGGATCGATCGGCGATCGTGCTGCTCCCCGCGGCCGACCCGGCGGCGGGCGTGCGACATCTCGCTGCTGGCGGGATCATCGCGGACGCCCGACCGGGACACGTCCGTCTCTCTCCTTTCTTCTATAACGTGCAGGACGACCATGTCTCAGCGCTCGAGCGGCTCGCAACGTACACCAGTCACTGAGGACGAACGCCTCCTCGCCCAGGGTCCCCGCGAGCGGCGAGCGTTCGTCAAGACAGACTCGTGGCGGGTCCTGCGGATCATGGGGGAGTTCGTGGAAGGGTTCGACACCCTGTCCGACGTGTACAACGCGGTCACGGTGTTCGGGTCGGCGCGCACCACGCCGGAAGACCCCTACTATGAGAAGGCCGTGGAAACCGCGCGCATGCTCGCCCAGGAAGGATTCCCGATCATCACGGGGGGCGGTCCCGGGATCATGGAGGCCGCGAACCGCGGGGCCCAGGAGGGGAACGGCCTGTCGATCGGCTGCAATATCGAACTGCCGTTCGAGCAGGGGCTCAATCCCTACGTCGAGCGCGCGATCAACTTCCGCTACTTCTTCGTGCGCAAGACGATGTTCGTCAAATACTCGACCGCGTTCATCGTCTTCCCCGGCGGCTACGGGACGATGGACGAACTGTTCGAGGCGCTCACGCTGATTCAGACCGGGAAGGTGAAGCATTTCCCCGTGATCCTGTTCGGAGAGGAATACTGGGCCGGCCTCGTGGAGTGGCTGCGGGATCGCGTGGCGGGGGAGGGGAAGATCGCCACCACCGATCTTCGGCTCTTCACCGTCACCGACAGCCCGCGAGAGGCCGTCGCGACCGTACGGCAGGCACGCGAGCGTCGCACCCAGGCCTTTCCGGTCGAGTCTCAACGCGACTCGGAGGTGCCATGACCACACGCAAAGAGTTCTTGCGCGGCCAGCGCATCGATCCCAAGCCCATCACCGGCCGTGAGACCGTCCCCGAGCTCGTGGACAACGCGTTCCTCGCCTACAACTCGGGGCGCCTCGCCGAGGGGTGCCGCCTGTTCACGGAGCTGATGCTCGAGGACGACGTCACCGTCGGCATGAGCCTCACCGGCGCCATGACGCCCGCGGGACTCGGGATGTCGACCATCATCCCGCTCCTGGAGGCGGGGTTCATCGATTGGGTCGTCTCGACCGGTGCGAACCTGTATCACGACGCGCACTTCGGGTTGGGCCTCTCGATGCATCGGGGGACGCCCTTCGCGGACGACGTGGAGCTGCGCGAGGAAGGCGTCGTGCGCATCTATGACATCTTCTTCGACTACGAGGTACTGCTGTCGACCGACGCCTACATCCGGGAAGTGTCGGCGGGCCCGGACTTCCAGCGCCCCATGAGCACGGCGGAGTACCACTACCGCTTGGGCGGCTACATCCTCGAGCGCGAAACGGCGCTGGGGATCTCGCGGAAATCGGTGCTCGGCGTCGCGCACCAGTGCGCCGTGCCGATCTACACGTCGTCCCCCGGGGACTCGTCCATCGGGATGAACGTGGCCGAGCAGGCGCTCACCGGGTCGCAGCTGCGGTTCGACCCCAGCGCGGACGTCAACGAGACGTCGGCGATCGTCTTCGACGCCAAGACCCACGGCGGCAAGAGCGGCATCCTGATCATCGGCGGCGGCAGCCCGAAGAACTTCGTGCTGCAGACGGAGCCGCAGATCCAGGAAGTGCTGGGCATCAGCGAAAAGGGGCATGACTACTACCTCCAGATGACCGACGCGCGCGCCGATACGGGTGGCCTATCCGGGGCGACGCCGGCCGAGGCCGTGAGCTGGGGGAAGGTGGACCCCGACAAGCTGCCGGGCACGGTGGTGTGCTACCTCGACAACACCGTCGGCTTCCCCATCCTCGCCGCCTACGCGCTCGCCAAACGGAAGAAGCGGCGGCTCAAGCGCCTGTACGACCGCCGCGAGGAGATGATGCGGCAGCTCACCGAGGCGTATCAGGAGGCGAAGGCGGACCGCGACGCGCGCGCGGAGGCGACGACTGTCGGGCGCAGACCCTGAGCGCGCCGGCCCCACGGGCACGTCCCGGGCGTACGCAGCGTACGCCCTGGGGCTCTTAACGCTCATCAATCTCCTCAACTACACCGACCGCAACGTCGTTTTCGCGCTGTTCGAGCCGATCAAGCGGGAGCTCGTCCTATCGGACCAGCAGCTCGGCTGGCTCGGCTCGGCCTACGTGATCGTCCTCTCGCTCGCCGCGCTGCCGCTCGGGGTGCTCGGGGACTTGAAATCCCGGCGCGCGGTGATCGCGTTCGGCGTCGGGCTGTGGAGCGCGTTCACGGCGCTGGGCGCGACGGTGAGCCGTTTCTGGCAGCTCCTGGTGTGCCGCTCACTGGTGGGCGTGGGGGAGGCGGGCTACGGGCCGGCGGCCCAGGCGCTGCTCGCCGAGTTCTTCTGGGGCAAACGCCGCGCCTTCGCGCTGGGGATCTACTCGGTCGGCATGGCGTTCGGCGGCGTGCTCGGGATCTGGCTCGGCGGCGTGCTTGCCGAGCGCTACGGTTGGCGCGCGGCGTTCGTGGCCCTCGGCGCCCCCGGCTTTCTCCTCGCGTTGCTCGCGTCCCGCCTGCGCGAGCCGCGCCGGCGCCCGCCTCCGTCGATCCGCGCCACGGTGGAGAGCTGGTACGCGCGTGGGCGCGTGGGGGCCCGCGAGGCGCTGCGGCTCGGCGCGCCGCTCGTGTGGCTGACGCTCGCGGGCGCGGCGCTCTCCGGCACGCTCGACCTGTTCCAGGGCCTGCCGCGTGGTCTCGATACCGCGGTGTTCTCCGCATGCGTGAGCATCGGCATCGTGTGGACGGTGCTCCGGCTCGTGCCGGTGGCGGTCCGCGGCACGACCGAAGCGACTGAAGTCGCGGCCACCGCGTTCGGCGATTTCCTCCAAGCCGCCGGGACGGTGCTCCGCACCCCGACCCTGATCTGGATGTTCCTGGGGGGCGCGCTCGTCACCTTCGCCGTGAACGGCCTGATCGCTTGGGCGCCGAGCTTCCTGGAGCGCACTCACGGGCTGCCGGTCGCCGCCGTGGGACGGCAGTTCGGCGTGTGGGGCCTCGCGGGCGGGGCGCTGGGCGCGCTGTTCGGCGGCCGCACGGGGGACTGGCTGCTTACGCGCTGGAGCGGCGGGCGGGTCGTCGTGTCCGGCGCTGGGTTCGTGCTCGGTGGGCCAGTCTGCGCCGCGTTGCTCCTGGTCGACGGGCTCCAGCTCTTCGTCCCGCTCCTGTTCGGGACGTTCTTCCTCTACTCGTGGTACAACGGACCGCTGTCGGCCGTTATCCTCGACGTGGTGCCGGCGGCCGTCCGCGCGTCGGTGCTCGGCGCCTACGTGCTGTTCTCACACCTCGCCGGCGACGCGATCGCCCCGCCGCTCATCGGGTATCTGTCCGACCGATTCGGCCTGCGGCCCGCGATGCTGCTGCTGCCGACGGCAGGCGCCGTGGGGGGGTTGGTGATCCTCATCGCGCTGACGACAATCGGGCGGGACATGCAGCGGGTGAGAGCATGAAGATCGCCGTCGTGTTCGATACCCTGCACCCCGACTGGGAGGACGCCGACTACAAGAAGGAAGTCGACGCGAAGGTCGAGGAGGCGGAGTACGACGTGGGTCGGGCGCTGCTGGCCCAGGGACACGACGTCCTGATGGTCGGCGTCGCCGACCAACTGGCGCCGGTGCTGGAGCGGCTCGCCGCGTTCCAGCCGAAGCTCGTGTTCAACGGGTGCGAGTCGTTCCGCGGGCACGCCCGGCACGAGTACGCGCTTGCCACAGTGCTGGAGATGCACGGGTATCGCTACACGGGATCGTCGCCGACCGGGCTGCTCGTCGCGCGCAACAAGTCGCTCACCAAGAAGATCCTCGCGCACCACGAGATCCGGGTGCCGGCGTTCGCCGAGTTTCGCCCGGGGGAGAAGCCGGTGCGCCCGTCCGAGCTGCGGTTCCCGCTCATCGTGAAGCCGTTGTTGGAGGACGCATCCGTGGGCATCGCGCAGGCCTCCGTGGTGGAGGACGACGAGGAACTTGGTGTGCGGGTGAAGTTCATCCATGAGAAGTTCCGCCAGGCGGCCATAGTCGAAGAGCTGATCGAAGGCCGGGAGCTATACGTCGGGCTGATCGGGAACGGGACCCTCCAGGTCCTGCCCATCGTCGAGCTGACGTTCGGCGAGGCCGATGGGGAGCATCGTATCGCGACGTACAAGGCCAAGTGGGACGAGGAGTACCGCAAGCGGAAGAAGATCAAGAATGTGTTCGCGAAGGGGCTGTCGGACGAAGTCGCGGCCAAGATTGCGGACACCTGCACCACGGCGTTTCATGCCCTGTGGCTCCACGATTACGGACGCGTGGACCTGCGACTGACGCACGACGACGCCGTCTACGTCCTGGAGGTGAACCCCAACCCGTTTCTCGCGCAGGAGAACGAGATGGCGGATGCAGCCGGGAAGGCGGGGATGAGCTACAACGCCTTCATCCAGCGGATCGTGGAAGAGGCAACGGCGCGTGGCACCGCGTAAGCGCGAGACCCCGACGCCTGAGCTGCGCTGTCCCACCTGCGCGGCGGAAGTGGAGCGCTTCTGGGCGAATTGCTCGAACTGCGGCCGCCGGCTCGAGTGGCGCGACGCCACCAAAGATACCGGCGCGGAGTGCTACTACTGCGGCTGGGTGGTGTCGGACAGCTTCTCGTTCTGCCCCTGGTGCGGTCGCGACATCGCCGACCGCGATTCGAGCGCCGAACCGCTCAAGGCCCCAAAGGGGTTCAAATACCACCGGCGCTGCCAGTGGGGCTGCGGCGGCGGCGTGATGTACCCAATGCGATCGTGCCCCTGGTGCGGGCGCCCGCAGAAATGGCGCTACCAGGAGTTCCAGAACATCTGCCCGCACTGCAACAAGGGCGTGAACGATTGGATGGACGTCTGCCCGTGGTGCGGCGAAGACGCCACCGGGCGCGACTTGATCCGCCAGGCGCTGCGCCGGGCGCGGCAGCTCTTGGTCGTCGGCCGCCTGAAGGATTGGAAGTACCGCGTGCTGCTGCGGCCGGGAGTTTCCGGCGTGACGCACCGGACGCCCAAGATCATCGAGATCGAGCGCCGCTACGTGACCAGCAAGCGATGGCGGCGCGACGAGATCTCGTGGAACATGCTGACCGGGCTGATTCTGCACGAGCTGGGGCACTCGTTCCTCTATCACAATTGGTCGTTCACCCGCACCGGGCGGTTCCGGCGCGCCTTCGGGGAGGTGCGCAAGGCGTACCGCGTCGCCGACTCGAAGTGGGTCGACTTCGAGCGCCGGGGCGTCACCACCACGCTCCCGAACTACGTCACCGCGTACGCCGCGACGCACCCGCAGGAGGATTTCGCCGAGACGTTCCGGTTCTACGTCGCGCGGCGGGGGCGACTGCGCGAGTTGTTCGCCGAGTTCGGGCGCAAGCGGAAGGGCGTGCCGGTGTTCGAGAAGTTCCTCGTGCTGCACGACTACATCCGGAGCCTCAGAGGATGGAGCTGAGCGCCGCTTCCTTGGCGAAGGCGCGGGATCGCTCCGCCAGGCCCAGGTACGCCGCCACCTCCTCCGCACGGCGGGTCGCATCCCAGCCGAGTGCCCCCGCCAGCCAATCCGCGACCGCGCTCGTCGCGGGGACGGCCTGGTCGCGCGTCGCGTAGAACAGGTGGAGCCGCCGCACCAGCACGTCCGAGAGGCGGACCGCCATCTCGCGCTCCACCGCGTGGGCCACCTCGGCCCACAATGCCGCCCGGCCGGCCACGATGGATCGTCCCAGCGCCCGGTCGCGGTCCACAAGGTTGAGCACTGCCGCCGCCTCGCTGCCGTAGCCCGCGACCAGATGGCGGGCCGTCCGCTCCACTACCCCCCGGTCCATCGCCGCCTTGACGAGTCCTTCCACGTCGGCAGTCTCGCCTCCCGGGAGGGCTAGCCGGTCCGTGGGCACGCGCGGGGCGCGGGGACGGCCGTCCAGCTCGTGCAGGCGGGCCGCGACTCGATCCACCACCTCGCGCGCCATGACCCGGTAGGTGGTGAGCTTGCCGCCGGCGATCGTCACCAGGCCGCTCGGGCTCTCGACCACGCGGTGCTCGCGCGAGGCCGCCGACGGCGCGACCTCCTGCGGCGGTCGCAACAGGGGTCGCAGGCCCGCCCAGCTGGCGATGACGTCGGCCGGGGAGAGTCGCGCGTGCGGGAAGAACGCGTTGGCCGATCGCAGGAGGTAGACGACGTCGTCCGCCGTCGCCCGCACCTCGTCGGGTGACGCGTCGTCGTCCGTGTCGGTCGTCCCGATGTAGCTCAGATCGCCCCACGGCAGCACGAACATCACGCGCCCGTCGATCGGTGACGTGAGCGTGACCGCGTGCGTGTGCCCGACACGTTTGCGGGGCACCACGACATGTACCCCTTTGGTAGGCCGCAGCAGGGGCTCCGCTCCGGCATCGTCGATGCGCCGCACGCGATCGACCCACGGCCCGGTGGCATTCACGACCACGAGCGCCCGTACCGTCGTGACGCGACCCGTCAGTCCGTCGCACACCGTCGCGCCGCCAACCCGGCCGTCCGGCTTGAGGAGCGCCGTGACTTCGGCGTAGTTCGCGACCAGGGCGCCCGCTTGCGCGGCGCTCCGCATGGTCGCAATCACGAGACGGGCGTCGTCGGTCTGCGCGTCGTAATACAACGCCGCGCCCTTCAACTCTTTGTCCCGCAGGCCGGGCTCGAGGCGGTGGGTGGCCTTGCGTCCCAGCCAGCGGTGCGGTTTCACGTTGTGGAAGGCCGCGAGCAGATCGTACACCCACATCCCCGTGCGGAGCTTCCAGGCGGGGACCCGCGTTCCGCGGTACACCGGGAACAGGAACGGCAGGGGATGCACCAGATGCGGCGCGATGCGGAGCAGCACGCGGCGCTCGCGGCTCGCCTCGAAGACGAGGCGAAACTCTCCTTGCTCGAGGTAGCGGATCCCTCCGTGGATGAGCCGTGATGACAGCGACGAGGTGCCGCCCCCGAGATCGCCCTTGTCCACTACCGCCGTGCGAAAGCCTCTGAGCGCCGCGTCGCGGGCGATCCCGGCGCCAGTGATCCCGCCCCCGATGACGAGGACGTCGACCGGCTCGGCTGCCATCGATGCGAGCGCGGCGGCGCGCGTGCGATACGAAAAGGGCGTCTCGCTCGTCGACGTTCTCCAGCTTGGCCCGGCAGCGGGCCCGGGGTAGGTTTCGAGACTTCCCCGCCCGGACAGGGGGTGAGGTCCAACGCCAGGGAGAATGTAATGCCAGGTGCTGACGGACGGCGCGTAGCGGTGATCGCTGGTTGCCGCACGCCGTTCTGCAAGTCGGGAACGGTGCTGAAGGACGCGCGGGCCGTGGACCTGGCCCGGTTCGTGGCGCGCGAGCTCCTCGAGCGCACCAATCTGGACGGCGCCGATGTGAACGCCGTGATCTTCGGGCAGGTGGTGCCGTCGGCGCTGGTGCCGAACGTCGCCCGCGAGGTGAGCCTCCTGCCGCAGTTTCCCAAGGAAATCCCCGCCTACTCCCTGAACCGCGCCTGCGCGTCCTCCGGGCAGGCGGTCGCCAATGCGTACGACGAGATCGTGCTCGGCGATGCCGATGTCGTGCTCGCAGGCGGGGTGGAGTCGCTCTCCGACATCCCGATCCTCGCCTCGCGCCGCCTCGCCGACATCCTGGTGGAGGCGAGCAAGGCCAAGTCGCTCGGTGCGCGGCTCCGTACGCTGAGTCGGATCCGGCCGCGTGACCTCGTTCCCGTGTCACCCGCCATCGCCGAGCCTTCAACCGGCGAGACGATGGGCCAGTCAGCAGAGAAGATGGCCAAGGAGAACCACATCTCCCGAGCCGCACAGGATCGCTGGGCGTTCCGGAGCCACGAGCTCGCGGCCCGGGGGACCGACGACGGGCGTATCCCGGCGGAGATCGTGCCGTGGTTCCCACCCCCTCGGGGGGGGCGCGCGGGCGACGGCGTGGTCACCCAGGACAACGGGATCCGCCGGGATACGTCACTCGAGCAGATGGGCAAACTCAAGCCGGTCTTCGACCGACGCTACGGCAGCGTCACGGCCGCCAACTCCTCGCCGCTCACCGACGGGGCGTCCGCGGTTCTCCTCATGAGTAACTCGGCGGCGCGCGCGCTCGGCTATACGCCGCTCGCCTACGTCCGCTCCTACGCCGTGGCGGCGGTGGATCCCGGGTGGCAGCTGCTCCAGGCGCCCATCTTCGCCGTCCCTAAGGCGCTCGAGCGCGCGGGTATCCAGTGGAAGGACCTCGGGGTGATCGAGGTGCACGAGGCGTTCGCCGCGCAGGTGCTCTCGAACTTGCAGGGGTGGGAGGCGCTGGGCTGGGAGATCAACGAGGACATCATCAACGTGATGGGGGGCTCCATTGCCATCGGCCATCCGTTCGGCGCGACCGGCACCCGGCTCGTCACCACGCTCGCGAACGAAATGACCCGCCGGGATGTGCAGTTCGGTCTGCTGTCGATTTGCGCACAGGGTGGGATGGGCTTCGCCATGGTGCTGGAGCGCCGTTGATGGCTCCCGGCGCGGCGCTCACCTGGGAGCTCGCCGACGACGGCGTTGCCGTCGTCACCTTCGACCTGAAGGGCGAGCCGGTCAACAAACTCTCGGCCGCGGTGAAGCAGGACCTGCTCGCGACCTTCGACGCGTTGGAGCACGACACCGCCGTGCGGGCCGTCGCGTTCTTCTCCGGGAAGCCCGAGAACTTCATCGCAGGGGCCGATATCGAGGAGTTCGTCCGGCTCACCACCGCCGCGGAAGCCGGGCGGCTTTCGGCGGAGGGGCAGGAGATGCTGGGGCGTGTGGCCCGCTTCCCCAAGCCGATTGCAGTCGGGATCCACGGCGCGTGCCTCGGCGGTGGGCTCGAGTTCGCTCTCGCCTGCGGGTACCGCGTGGCCTCGGATCACCCTCGGACCCAGCTTGGCCTCCCGGAAGTGCAGCTTGGTATTCTCCCAGGGGCGGGCGGTTGCCAGCGACTCCCCCGGTTGATCGGCGCCAGCGCGGCGCTCGACATCATCCTCGCCGGCAAGGTCGAAAGCGCCAAGAAGGCGTTCCGTCTGGGCATCGTCGACGAGCTCGTGCACCCCGCCATCCTCAAAGACGTCACCATCGCCGCGGCGCAGCGCATGGCGGGCGGCTGGCGCCCCCGGCGCAAGCGGCCAGGCGGCTTCCGCGGATGGCTGCTCGACGGCAACCCAGTGGGTCGGCGGCTGGTCTTCCGGGCCGCGCGGAAGCAGGTGCTCGCGCAGACGCGCGGCAACTACCCCGCGCCGCTCGCCGCGCTGGAGGCGGTGGAGCACGGGCTCAAACACGGCATGGCGGAGGGCCTGAAGCGCGAGGCGCAGCTGTTCGGGCAGCTCGCCGTCACCGACGTCTCGCGTAAGCTGGTCCAGATCTTCTTCGCCACCACCGCCCTCAAGAAGGACTTTGGGATCCCCAACCCACCCCCTCCTGCCGTCGTGAGCCGCCTCGGCGTCGTCGGCGCGGGGTTCATGGGGTCGGGCATTGCGGGCACCGCGATCGCCCAAGCAGGTGTGGACGTACGCATGAAGGACGCCGACCTGCCGCGAGTCGCGAAGGGGCTGGCCGCCGCGCGTGAGATTCTCGACGACCGGCTCAAGCGCCGCCGCATCACGCCCTACGAGCACGTCCGGCTCGTCGCGCTACTCTCGGGAAGTGATCACTACACCGGGTTCGGCCGCGCCGAGCTGGTGATCGAGGCGGTGTTCGAGGATCTCGGGGTCAAGCAGCAGGTGTTGCGCGAGGTCGAGGCGGCGACCGCCCGCGACGCGGTGTTCGCGTCCAACACATCGACCATCCCGATACACCGGATCGCCGAGGCGGCAACCCGGCCGGAGCAGGTCGTCGGGATGCACTTCTTCTCACCGGTCGCCCGGATGCCGCTGCTCGAGGTAATTCCGTCGGCGCGTACCGCGCCGCAAGTGGTCAGCACCGCCGTCGGGTTCGGCCGCCGCATGGGCAAGACCGCTATCGTCGTGAAGGACAGTCCGGGTTTCTGGATCAACCGGATTCTCACGCCCTACATGAACGAGGCGGGTCATCTGCTCGTCGAAGGCGTGGCAATCGACGAAATCGACCGGCTGATGGTCGAGTTCGGCTTCCCTGTGGGGCCGATCACGCTGTTGGACGAGGTGGGGATGGATGTGGGGGAGAAGGTGGTCGGGGTGATGCACGAGGCGTTCGGCGAGCGGTTCGCGCCCGTGCCCGCGTTCGCCGGCATGGTCAAGGACGGCCGGCTGGGCCGGAAGGCGGGAAGGGGATTCTACAAGTACGCGGGCGGCAAGAAAGGGAGCGTCGATCCAGCCGTGTACGAGCTGATCGGCACCCATCCCAACGGGGGCCCCAGACCCGCGGAGATCATCCAACGGCTCGTCCTCGTGATGTTGAACGAAGCCGCGCGCGCGGCGGGGGACGGGATCGTGCGCACACCCCGCGACGGCGACGTCGGCGCCATCTTCGGCTTCGGGTTCCCCCCGTTCCGCGGCGGCCCGCTGCGCCACGCCGACGACCTCGGCGCGGCGCGCATCGTGGGCGAGCTCGAGCGGCTGGCCGAGCGCTACGGCGCCCGCTTCGCGCCGTCCGATGTGCTCCGCGACCAGGCGCAGGGGAACTCGAAGTTTTATCCCTAGTCCCTAGCCCCTAGCCCTAGTACCTGATGCTCCGCGCCGGCCTGCTGTGGCTCAGCGAGCAATCCCGGGTCTTCCGGTTCATCCGCGGCAACGGGTTGGCCCGCCGCTTCGCCGCGCGCTTCGTCGCGGGGGAGACGGTGGACTCGGGAGTAGCGGCGCTGAAGAGCCTGAACGCCGCCGGACTCACCGCGAGCCTCGACCTGCTGGGCGAGTCGGTGCACAACGCCGCCGAGGCGCAGGCCGCGCGAGACACCTATCTCGAAACGCTCGACCGGATCAGGGCCGCCGGGGCCGATGCCAACGTCTCCGTGAAACTCAGCCAGATGGGCCTCGACATCGACGAGGCGCTGTGCGGCGACAACATGCGCGCCATCATCGCCCGGGCGAAGGCGCACGGCTCCTTCGCGCGGATCGACATGGAGCAGTCCGACTACACCGAGCGCACGTTGCAGCTCTTCAAGCGCACGCTCTACCCGGAGTTCGGGAACGCGGTCGGGGTGGTGCTGCAGTCGTACCTGCGGCGCACGGAGCAGGATGTGGACCAGATGATTGCGCTCGGAGCCCGTGTGCGGTTGTGCAAGGGTGCGTATCAGGAGCCGGACACGGTCGCCTTTCCCGACAAGCGCGATGTGGACGCGACGTACGTGCGTTGCATGGAGCGACTGATGCTCAAGGGCAACTATCCCGGCATTGCGACCCACGATGCGCGCATCATCGAGCACGCGAGGGCGTTCGCGCGTGACAAGGGCATCCAGCCCCCGCGCTTCGAGTTCCAGCTGCTGTACGGCGTGCGGCGCGACCTGCAGCTCGCGCTGCGGCGTCAGGGATACAACGTGCGCGTTTACGTCCCGTTCGGCACCCAGTGGTATCCCTATCTCATGCGCCGGCTTGCCGAGCGCCCGGCCAACGTGGCGTTTCTGGTCGGCAACATGATGCGGGAGTCTCTACGGCGGAGCTGACGGACGGTACCCTGGGCGGCTATCAGCGAGCGCACGAGCGCGCCCCCGCGTTCTCCGGGAGCGACGGCCAATCGTACTCCGTGGGGACGTACGTGGACGATGCGCCGGACGCCCAGGGCCGCTACGGTGCGGCGTTGCTGTTCGTGCGCTGGTCCGACGCGGGGGATCGTCCGGTCGGCCATCTCGAGACGGACTACCTGTTCCGGGGCGCGACGCCCGCCGACGCGCTCACCCCGCTGCTCGCCCTGACCCTGCAGGACGTGAAGCAGCATCTCGACACTTGCATTGAAGGGCAGGGAAGGGTGTGACCACCACTGGGGTTGTGTTGGTGCGCACCGGCTCTGCCTATCGTGTGCACACGGATCGTGGCGAAGTTGTCGCCGTGCTGCGCGGCAAGCTCAAACACCGGGACGACGACCGCGTGGTGGCGGGAGACGTGGTGGACCTCGAGCTCCAGGCGGATGGGCACGCCACGATCTCCGCCGTGCGGCCGCGCAGAAGCGTGCTCGCGCGCCGCGCCGCCGGTGAGCGGGGGCCCCGGGCGCAGCCGATTGCCGCCAACGTCGACCAGGTCGTGGTCGTCGCGTCGGCCCGGAGTCCGGAGCCGAGCCCTCGCATGCTCGATCGATTCCTGGTGATCGCCGCGGCGAACCGTATCCCTGCCGTGCTCGTTCTCAACAAGATCGACCTCGACCGGACCGTGCTCGACGCCCTGCAGCAGCGCTACGCGCCGGCCGGCTACCAGGTGCTCGGCACGTCCGTGAAGCAGCCGGAGGGCCTGGTTGCCCTACGCGATCTCCTGCGCGGGCGGGAGTCGGTGCTCGCCGGTCAATCGGGCGTCGGGAAGTCCAGCCTCCTGAACGCGCTCGACCCGGGGTTGAACCTCCGCATCGGGGAGATCAGCGCGAAGTGGGGTACGGGGAAGCACACCACCCGCGCCGCCCTCGTCGTGCCGGTGGCCACCGGGGGTTATGTGGTGGACACGCCGGGTTTGCGGGAGGTGGGCACGTGGGGAATCGATCCCGAGCTCCTGGGCGCCTACTTCGCCGAGTTCCAGCCCTTCCTCGACCAATGCCGCTTCGATAACTGCCGGCATCTCGCCGAGCCGGGATGCGGGGTGCGGCAGGCGGCGGAGCGAGGCGCGTTCGACCCCGATCGTCTCGTGTCCTACCAGCGGATTTACGAGGAAGTCAGCGTGCCTTCCTGGTCCAGCGGTCGGCGTCGCGGGAGGTGACCTTTCGCATCATCTCCGCGAACGCGTCGTCCAAGTCGATCCCCTGAGAGTTGGCGAGGCAGATGACGACGAACAGGATGTCGGCCAGCTCCATCGCGATCGAGCCCTCCGGCTCGTCCACCTTCTTCGTCTTCTCGCCGAACCGGTGGTTCACCTCCCGCGCCAGCTCACCGACTTCTTCGGTGAGCCGGGCCAGGTTGGTGAGCGGGGGGAAGTATCCTTCTTTATATTGGCCGATCCACCGATCGACCGTCTCCTGGGCTTCGTGCAGGGACACGGGAGGCTCCGGGCAATCGTGAATGCCGAGCTGCCGCCGCTGGTGGCGCCGTTCCGCGGGGAGCGCTACGCCGCGAAAGAGGTGAGCGCCTTCATCGCGCCCCCCTACGACGTCATTTCCAGCGAGGACCGCGCACGCTACGCGGCGCGCGATCCCCACAATATCGTGCATCTCATTCTCCCGGAAGCGCCGTCTGGTACGGGCGGGGGTGGAGACCGCTACGCGCAGGCTGCGCGGCTGCTCGGGACGTGGCGGGAGGCGGGCGTCCTACGACCCGACCCCGCGGAGTCGGTGTACGTCGTCGCGCAGGACTACGCGGTGCCGTCGGGCGAGCGGCGGACCCGTATCGGGATGCTGGCCGCGGTGCGCGCGGAGCCGTTCGAAACGCGGCGCGTGCGGCCGCACGAGCAGACGCACTCGGCCCCCAAGGCGGACCGGCTGGCACTGTTGCGCGCCACCACTGCGAACCTCGAATCCATCTTCCTGCTCGCGCCCGACCCCGACCGGATGCTGGCGCAGGCCCTCGTGAAACGGGCCTCCGGCATGCCGGCGGCGCGCGCGGAGCTCGACGGTGTTGGCATCCGCCTCTGGGTCGTGTCGGGTGATCAGGCGGCGGACCTCGCCCGGCTGGCGGGACGGGCCCAGCTCTACATCGCCGATGGCCATCACCGCTACGAGACCGCGGTGGCCTATGCTCGGGAGCAGCCGCGCGCCGACCGCGTGCTCTCCTTCATCGTGTCGGCGGGCGATCCCGGCCTCACGATCCTCCCCACCCACCGCATCATCTTCGGCGCGGCGCGCGAACCGACCAAGCTGGTCGCGGCGTGGCGTGAGTGGTTCGAGGTCGGGCGGGTGGCGCCGTGCATGGACCGGGTCGAGCGCCTGGCCGAGCTCGGGCGCGAGCGCACCGCGTGCATCGTGGCGTTCCCCGATGCCTACGACGTCAGCCTGGTCCTGAAGAGCGACGCCGCGCTCGACGGCGTCCCAGACCTGGGGAAGACCCCTGCGATCCGCGCGCTGGATGTGGCCCGGATCGAGTCACTCGTCGTGCAGCGCATCCTCGGGGCGGGCACCGCGACGCCGTCGCTCGCCTACACGCCCGATCCGCGCGCGGCGTTCGACGCGGTCAGGAACGGTCGGGCCGCCGCCGCGGTCATCCTCAATCCCACGAGAGTGCGGGACGTGTTCGCCGTGGCGGACGCGGCGGACGTCATGCCGCCCAAGTCGACGTACTTCGTCCCAAAGGTGCCGAGCGGCTTGGTAGTGCGGGCGGTCTAGAAGGCGGCGGCAGGCCGCCGCCTCTATATTTTCTCCCCATGCCCCGCTCCCGCGACCGCGTCCTCGGCAATCTCGAGTCCATCTACCGCGAGGCCTACGAGCGTGCCAAGGCCGCCAGCGACCAGGCGCGCATGGCCGATCTCGACGCCGCCTACCAGCGCGAGCAGCTGTTGCTCGAGGTGCTGCTCGACATCCGCGATGCCCTCGCGTCCCTCCCGCCGGCTACCGACTCGGGCCCCGGGAAGACCGCGGGCACCGACCCGATCACCGCGCTCGAGACCATCCACCGCATCACGAAGCTCCGCTGAGGGAACCGCATGCGCCGACGCCTGTGTCTGGGACTCCTCTGCCTGACCCTCGCCGCGTGCGGCCGGAAGGCG
>Ga0193755_1000031_pt1 | contig 36982 bp, 34 predicted proteins | sample H1a2metaG_FD_144921 | JGI IMG/M metagenome (GOLD analysis project Ga0193755, IMG submission 144921) | Soil microbial communities from a riparian zone of the East river system, Colorado, United States - H1a2 | ecosystem: Environmental > Terrestrial > Soil > Riparian zone | place: USA: East River...
CTGCCGCTGGGCGAGGCGGTGGCAGCGCCGCTCGCGAAGCCCGTCGACTCCCAGGGAGGGGGCTCCGTCTGGCCCACCGTCGTGTGCGACGAGTGGGGGCATGCGCTCGGACTCGTCTGGAGCACGCGTGAGTCACTGGCACGCGCGATCGCGCAGCGCCGGGGTGTCTACTGGTCGCGGTCCCGACAAGCGGTGTGGGTGAAGGGCGAGACGTCGGGCAACACGCAGGAGCTGGTGCGCGTGGACTTGGACTGCGATCGCGATGCGCTGCGCTTCACCGTGCGGCAACGCGGCGCCGGATTCTGTCACCTCGAGCGGCCGGCCTGCTGGCCATCGAGATTCGATCTCGACGACCTCGCGCGCACCATCACGCAGCGCGCCGCCCAGCCGGAGTCCGGATCGGGAACCGCGAAGCTGCTCGCGGACCCCGCGCTGCTCGCGGCCAAGCTCCGGGAGGAAGCCGACGAGTTGGGGCGGGCCAACGCGCGCGCCGATGTGGTGCACGAGACCGCCGACGTGCTGTATCTGGCGCTCGTGGCACTGGTGCGCGGCGGCGGCACGTTGACGGAGGTCGTGGCGGAGCTCTCCCGCCGGCGTGGCGCGGTGACCCGCCGGCCGATGGCCGCGAAATCGGAAGCTGCCCCATGAGTCAGCGCTTGCTACCCGTGCGCTCGCTCCCCGACATCGCGCGTCGCCGACGGGACCCCGTGTCCACCCAGGCGCGGGCGGAAGCCGGGCCGATCGTGGACGCCGTCCGGGCCGGGGGCGAAGGGGCGCTGCGTGAGTACGCCGAGCGGTTCGGCGACGTCCGGCCGGGAGCACCGCTGTTCCACGAGCGCGCGGCGCTTGGCCAAGCGCTCGCGCTTCTCCCGGCGGGCGATCGCGAACGGCTCGAGCGGGTCGCCGAGCGGATCCGCCGGTTCGCCGAAGCCCAGCGCCGTGCCCTCTACCCCGTGTCGGTCCCTGTGCCCGGGGGTGTGGCGGAACATCGGATTGCGCCCGTGGAGCGCGCGGGCTGCTACGCGCCCGGGGGCCGCTATCCCCTGCCCTCATCGGTGCTTATGACGGCCGTCACCGCCCGCGTGGCGGGCGTACGGGATGTGTGGGTCGCGAGCCCGAAGCCGCAGCTGCTGACCCTCGCGGCCGCCGCGGTAGCGGGCGCCGACGGGCTCGTCGCGGCCGGCGGCGCGCACGCGATCGCGGCGTTCGCCTACGGCGCGGGACCCATCACTCCCCGCGACGTGATCGTCGGGCCCGGGAACCGTTACGTGACGGCGGCGAAGCAGCTGGTCGCCGGCGCGGTCGCTATCGACATGCTGGCAGGCCCATCCGAGCTGACAGTGTTCGCGGACGACACGGCCGACCCGAGCAGCGTCGCCGCGGACTTGCTCGCGCAGGCGGAGCACGATCCCGACGCCGTGCCGTTCCTGGTGAGCCTCGATCCCACGCTTGCTGATCGCGTGGAGCAGGAGCTCACCCGCCAGCTCAGAGACCTACCCACAGCAGAGACGGCGCGCTTGGCGCTCGCCAACGGCGGCGTGATCATCGTGGCGAGCGTGGACGATGGGGTAGCCGCCTGCGACGCCCTCGCGCCCGAGCACGTGCAGCTGGAGCTCCGCGAAGCGGCCGCCGTAGCGCCTCGGCTCGCCCACTACGGCGCGTTGTTCGTCGGCGCGGGAGCGGCGGAGGTCCTGGGCGACTACGGCGCGGGGCCGAACCATGTGTTGCCGACCGGCGGGACGGCGCGCTCGACGGGCGGGCTCTCGGTGTACACATTCCTGCGCGTGCGCACCTGGCTCCGCATCGACGACCGCGCCGCGGCGCTGCCGCTCATCCAGGACGCCATCTGGCTCGGGCGCGCGGAAGGACTCGAGGCCCATGCGCGCGCGGCGGAGCGGAGGCTGGTTTAGGCTCTGAGGGGTATCTTCCTGTTCGAACAATCCCAGGAGCGAGGATATGCGGATCATGCTGCTGATTTCGGCACTGACCTTGGCTAAGGCCCAGGCAGGCAACGGCCAGGCGGCCCCGCCCACCTGCTGGATCCGAGGGTCGGCGGATAAACTGGCAGCACGGCCGAGTTCGCTGGATTCTGCCGCGGTCCAACTCGGGGGCGGGACCATCAAGCTGTGCTACAGCCGCCCGTCGGCGCGCGGCCGCAAGGTCATGGGCGAGCTGGTCCCGTTCGACCAGCCGTGGCGGCTCGGCGCCAACGAAGCCACGAGCATCAACGTTCCGTTCGCCGCCGAGATCGGGGGGGTGCGGGTAGCCCCGGGGACATACACGCTGTACGCGATTCCCGGCGCATCAAAGTGGCAGATCGTCGTCAACCGCGGCGTTCAGCGTTGGGGTGTTCCGATCGACAAGGACGTGCGCGCGGGGGATGTGGGCGCCGGCACGGTGACCACGGAGTCGCTCGGCGCGCCGGTCGAGACCCTCACGCTCAAGTTCGCGCCGGCCACTGGGAACGCGACGGAGCTGGTGGTGGAGTGGGAGAAGACGCGCGTACGGATTCCGATCCGTCGGGTATCCGGTTGACACGCGTCGCCCGTCGCTCTAGACTGCACGCTCACATGCGCGCGACGTTGATGTGTTCTTTCGTCTGTTGTTGTCCCCGCCACCCAAAGGGTTGGACGGACAGCCCGGCGCACCCAGTGACGACATGAGGACTCTCTAAGCCTCCTCGCCTTCTGAGCCGCTCCCAGGCCCGGCCACCCAGCGTGGTCGGGCTTTTTGTTTTTGGTATCACCTCAACGACATGACCAACAATGGATGTGACATCAAGCGTACTCGCACTGATCCTCATCACGCTCGTCGCCGGTACCGTGAACGGCGCGCTCGGCTACGGTTTCTCGTCGATCACCGTGCCGGTGGCGCTGCTCTTCTACACGAATCGAGTCCTCAATCCGGCGCTCGTGTGGGTCGAGGTGGCCTTGAACGCGTACGTCCTCTGGGTCAATCGGGCGAGCGTTCCGCACGTCTGGCGTCGCGTCGTGCCGATGATCGTCGGCCTCGCACCGGGCGTCGTGCTGGGAACGGCTCTGGTGCACCGCGTGCAGCCGGCGTGGCTCAAGCTCGCGACGTTCGTCGTCCTGCTGCCGCTGATTCTCCTGCAAGCAGCCGGATTTCGCAGGCCGATCAGGGACGAGCGCCGCGTCGGGCTGCTGTTCGGAGGTGGCCTCGGCGTGCTCTACTCCGTCACCACGATCTCCGGTCCGCCTTTGGCGGTGATGTTGAGCAACCAGGGCTTCACAAAACAGGACTTCCGAGCCGGTCTCGGACTGGTGCGGCTCGCCGAATCGACGTTCACCGCCGTGGCCTACTACTTCGCCGGCATGTTCTCAATCGAGAGCGCCGGCCTGCTCCCGTACATCCTCCCGAGTCTTGCCGTCGGCATCCCGCTCGGCGTGCAGCTCATACGCCAAGTGCGACCGGAGACCTTCAGGCGCGTCTGCATGAGCTTCGACGCCTGGGTCGTGGGCTATGGCATCTCGACACTACTGCGACAGCTACACCTCATCGAGACCAACGCCGCGTTCTCCGTCCTGGCCGCGGTGGGCCTGATCGACATTTGGCTGCTGTATCGGTTCTTCCGCCATCAGACACTTGAGCCTGTCGCGGCTGGACCCCCGCCCGCCGCCCTGGCTCAGTAGAGATACGCCACCGCCAACGCGATGGTGACTTGATCTTTCTTCCCATTGAACGTCGCCAACGTGGACCGGTCGTATCGGAGCTCGGGCCGCACGACGGCGCTGGGCCACGCCTTGATGTTCAGCGTCGCTGTCGCGCTGCCGAACTTCTGCCCGGTGTTCGGCTGGAAGCCGAGGACGCCGCTCGAGCGCGCGCCGTTCTCGTCGTTCACGTAATCGCCGCGCAGGGCCAAACCGGCGGTGGCGCTGAAGTCGTACGTGATCCAGCCGCCGAGTGCCCACCACTTCGCGTCTTGCGTCGGATCGGCCAGTGCCGCGTTCGCCTGCTCCGTGCCGTAATCGCCCTGCACCCACACGGCTGCCTTGCCGAGCTTGCGCCACAGCAAGCCCTCGAAGCCGTACCGGTTGGCGCTGTTGTTCCCCGGCTCCTCCGCGCCCCAGTATCCGACGATGCCAAGCGACGTCAGCGCATTGGGATAGAGGCCGACGCGCCCCATGAACGACTTGTGGCTGTTGTTGTCCGACACCTGGTCCCACCCGTTGATCACACGGAGCTGGAGGTCAACGTAGTTGTTGAACTTCGTCTCGACGCTGAGCCCGGTCCCCGTGAAGTTCTCCACGTAAATGAACTGGTTCCCCTCTGACCAGTTGGGGTTCGCGTAGGTCTCGATCACTTCCAGGCCAAGCAAGGTGGGGATGCGGCCCACTTTGAACTGGAGCCCGTTCCCACTCGCCGTCGGCACGTTCAAGGTGACGTAGAGGTGCGGGATGTCCCCTTGCGGTCCGAGGTTGAACGTTCCCCCGTCGGACTGGATGACCGTCGCGTCCTGTCCCACCAGCACTTCGGTGTGGAATCCCGCGGTGAATTTCGCGGGGTCGTATGGCTTATCGAGCACGACCGCGAGCGCGTTGAGCATGAAGCGGTTCTGGAGTCGGTCGTACAGCCGCCCGACGATGGCGGTCCCGCCGGCGCTGTGGCCCGAATAGGAGTACGACCCCGCGGCAAAGCCGGTCAGCTTGAAGCCGGCGAGCGCGGTCTCCAGGTGGTTCACCGGAGGCGGTGGTGGATCAGGCTGCTTGGCCGCCGTGTCGGCCGGCGGAGACGCGCCGCTTTGGGCCGCCAGCCCTGCGGGAACGACGAGCGCGCTGAGCAGGGCGGCGAGTGCGAAGCGACTACCAAATGCACGCATGGAACTCTCCTCAATGTCGGTGTTACGCGTTGGCTTCAGTGATGAGCTTCTTCAAACCGCCTCCGGCTCGGGTTGGAGCTGCCCAATCCCTCCCCCGGAGGCGGTCTCGCTGAGGATCACCGCCGAGCCGATTTCGTGCGTGTCGGGATAGGCCAGGGCGCCCATCTCCGGCAGGTCGAGTCCGAGCTCTTCAACGTGCGGCGCCACACGGTGGCCGCCGACGACGAACGCGGTGACCTTGTAGGCCACGAGCGCCATGACACCGACCCCCACGATGTTGGCGGCGCCACCGATCAGCTGGGCCGCGAACTGACTCGCATCGCCGTACAACAGCCCCCGCACTGCCCCGTTTACGCCGTTCCACCCGTCCCCGTAGGTGCCGTCGGCCAGCAGTCCGAGCGACAGGATGCCCCACAGCCCGTTGACCCCGTGCACCGAGATCGCGCCGACGGGGTCATCGATACGCAGCTTGCCGTCGATGAAGAACACCGCGACGCACACCAGCACCCCGGCTATTCCGCCGATCAGCACGGCCGAGGGCGCGGTCACGAAGGCGCACGGCGCGGTGATCGCGACGAGCCCGGCGAGCGTCCCGTTCGCCATCATCGACGGATCGGGCTTGCCGTACTTGAGCCACATGTACAGCATCGACGTGATTCCGCCCGCCGCCCCAGCCAGCATCGTATTCGTCGCGATGACCCCGATGCGCAGGTCTGAACCCGCCAGCGTCGAGCCGGCGTTGAAGCCGAACCATCCGAACGCGAGGATGAACGTTCCGACCAACGCCATCGGGATGTTGTGGCCCGGGATGGCGTTGGCGGTGCCGTCGGCGTTGTACTTCCCGCGGCGCGGACCCAGCAGCGCCGCCGTGACGAACGCCATCACGCCGCCCGTCATGTGCACGACGGAAGATCCGGCGAAGTCCACGTGCCCGTGCCCGAGCCCGAGGTTCTTGCCGAGCATCGCGAGCCACCCGCCGCCCCAGGTCCAGTTGGCGTAGATCGGATAGATGACGGCGCCGACGAAGACGCTGAACACCACGAACGCCGAGAACTTCCACCGCTCCGCCAGCGCCCCGGTCGGGATCGTGGCCGCAGTGTCCATGAAGACCATCTGGAACAGGAAGTACGCGAACACCGGCGCGGTGTACGCCACCCCCGTGAGAAAGAACCCGGTCCCCCCGAACAAGCCCCAGTCCTTGCCCGCGATCGTGATAGAGACCTCGTTCGCCAGCTTGTCGTATCCGCCGAGCGTGCCGAGCGCCCCCACACCCCCCGCCTGGAGCGCGAAACCGACCGCCCAGTACGCGAGCATCGCGATGCCATAGACCATGAAGTTCATGGTCATGGTGTGCGCCGCGTTCTTGGCACGCGTGAACCCCGTCTCGACCATCGCGAAACCGGCCTGCATGAACATCACGAGAAACCCGGCGACCAACGTCCACACGAAGTTGATCGCGACCGTATTCGCCGCGGAGGCGGCGCTCGCAGCCTTGGCGAGCGAGTCCGCCGCCGGCACTCCTTGCCCAGCCAGAACCAGCGGGCACGCCAGAGTCATCAGTAGTCCAAGGCCGACCGAGCGTCTCATACAATCTCCCAGTGAGGGGTCAAATGCTGCACTGATGCCACGGATTTCGTGCAAAAACTGCACATATTGACTTACACTACGCTACTACCCAATCGGGTAGTGTGCATCGGTGTCGCAAGAATCGTGCACTTTCTGCAGGTTTCATGATACGGCGGCATACCGGCGCGGGTCTGTGTACCGTCGCGCCCCGCTCCGCTTGACACGGTCAGCAGCCTGCGGGCAGCTTTCGCGCTTGAGCATGGTCTGCGACACGAATCTGCGTTCCGGAGTTGCTTGCCCCCGCCCGCACGGCGGCCGGCCTCAGCCGGCCGGCCGAAAGCGCGCGTGTACCTCGCCGCGATAGTCGTTCGTCGGAACCGCTTCCCCACAATCGATAGTGCCACCCCCACAGCGCGGCGCGCGTTTGCCCGACGCGGAGGAAGGCTCGCCCGAGGTGAGTCTGTGAGTGAGTCGACAACACCATGACCGACCTCGTCTCGCTGGCGTGCGAGCTGGTGGACGTCCCATCGGTTTCGGGCGAGGAGGCGCAACTCGCGCGGTTCGTGGCATCGTACCTCACGGACCTCGGCTATCACGTGGAGCTGTTCGATGCCGCACCGGGGCGACCCAACGTGCTTGCGACCACCGATCAGCCACCGCGGATCGTGTTCTCCACCCACCTCGATACGGTGCCGCCGTACGTGCCCGCCCGACTCGCGGACGGCGTCCTGTACGGGCGCGGTGCCTGCGACGCGAAGGGAATCATGGCGGCGCAGATCGCCGCGGCCGAGCGGCTCCGGGCCGAGGGGGTGGACGGGATTGGGCTGCTGTTCGTGGTGGACGAGGAAATGGGAAGCGTGGGCGCGCGGGCAGCCAATGCGCACCCCCTGGCGCAGGAATGCCGCTGGCTCATCGACGGTGAGCCGACCGACAATCGGCTCGCGGTCGGCTGCAAAGGATCACTGCGCCTCACCCTGTGCACCGCCGGCGTCCCCGCCCACTCGGCCTATCCCGAGCACGGGCGCTCGGCGATCGATGCGCTGCTCGACGTGCTGGGCGACGTGCGTCGCGCGACGTGGCCGACCGATCCGGTCTTCGGGGAGACCACCGTGAACATCGGCGTCATCGCCGGAGGCGTGCGGTCGAACGTCGTCGCCGCAGACGCTCGGGCCGACCTGCAAATCCGGCTCGTCACCGATGCCCCACCTGTAACAGCCCTGCTCGAGCGGGCCGTGCGGGACCGGGCGCGGATCGACTACCTGACGGCGGTGCCTCCGCTACGGCTCGCGACGGTCCCCGGGTTCGAGACCTGCGTCGTCCGCTTCACTACCGACATCCCTCACCTCACGAACTGGGGTACGCCGCTGCTGCTCGGGCCCGGGTCGATCCTGGACGCCCACAGCGCCCACGAGCGGATCTCCGAGGCCGAGCTCGCCGATGGCGCCGACGCCTACGTGCGCCTGGTGCACGCGCTCGCGTTGCGGAAGGTCGAGGCGTGAAGATCGCCCTGTTCGGCCACGGCGCGATGGGACGCGTGCTCGAAGACACCGCCCGCGCGGCGGGCCACGAGCTCGGCGCCATCTTCACGTCTGCCAACGCCGGCGAGGCCATGCGGCTCCTGCCCGGCCACACCGTGGCGATCGATTTTTCCGCGTCCGGCGCCGTGCCGGCCCACGTAGAGGCCGCCGCCGCCGCTGGGGTCCCCTTGGTGGAAGGCACCACGGGCTGGCAGCGCGACGAGGCCGCAATCCGAAAGATTGTGGAGGGGCGCGGCGCCGCGCTGGTCTACGGGGCCAATTTCTCGATCGGGGTGAACCTGTTCTACCGCCTCGTCGCTAACGCTGCGCAGCTGTTCCGCGGAGCCGGGTACGATGCGTTCATCGAGGAGGCTCACCACGCGCGCAAGCGCGATGCGCCGTCGGGCACGGCGCTGGCGCTGCAGGCCATCCTGTCCCGCGGAGTCGGCCGTGAGGAGCAGGGGACGAGCGTGCCGATCGCGAGCACGCGCGCGGGTCACATTCCGGGGACGCACCGCATCGGGTTCGACTCCGCCGCCGACCAGATCCTGTTGGTACACACGTCGCGATCCCGCGCGGGCTTCGCTGCCGGCGCGTTGCTCGCCGCGCGTTGGATCGTGGGGCGGCGGGGTGTGTATGCCTTTGCCGACATACTGAACGACATCCTCGCGCTGGAGCCGGAGAAGGAAAGGAAGGCCCGATGACCCAACATCTTGAGTGGCTGCGCGGCTGCGGCACGGCCCTCGTCACGCCGTTCAACGCCGCCGGCGAAGTGCACGAGGCGCGGTTTCGGGCGCTGGTCGAGCGGCAGATGTCGGGTGGCGTCCGACTGCTCGTCCCCTGCGGAACCACGGGCGAGGCCGCCACTCTCACGCCCGCCGAGCACGAGCGCGTCATCGCGCTCACGGTCGAGTCGGCCCGAGGGCGGGCGAAGGTGCTCGCCGGCGTGGGGAGCAACGCCACCGCCGCCACGATCGAGCGGGCCCGCGCGGCTCGAGCCGTCGGCGCCGATGCGGTGCTCGTCGTAGCCCCGTACTACAACAAGCCCACGCAGGCAGGCCTCCAGGCGCACTTCCGGGCCGTCGCCGAAGCGATGGGGGATGTTCCCGTGGTCCTGTACAACGTTCCGGGTCGCACGGCGTCGAACATCGCCGCGGCGACGGCCCTCACCCTGGCGCGCGAGACGAACAACATCGTGGCGGTAAAGGAGGCCTCCGGGGACGTGGCGCAGATCATGGCCATCCTGCGTGACCGGCCGCCGGGGTTCCGCGTGCTCTCCGGGGACGATGCCATGACTCTGCCCCTGATTGCTCTGGGCGCCGAGGGAATCGTGTCGGTCGTGTCGAACGAAGCCCCCGATCTGATGGTGAGGCTCACCGACAGTGCGCTCTCGGGCGAGTGGGACTCGGCCCGCGAGGTTCACTACCGTTTGCTCCCGCTGATGGAAGCGAACTTCATCGAATCGAGCCCGGGGCCGGTTAAGGCCGCCCTCGCGTTGATGGGACTGCTGGAAGAGCGGTTCCGGCTGCCGCTGGTCCCCGTACAGGAGCAGACCCGGGCCCGCCTGCGCGTAGTGTTGGGGTCCCTCGGCCTGCTGCCGGGCGCCGCGCATGTCGCTGCGTGAGCGCGTCGAGGCGCTCGCTGCCCAGAGACGGGAGCGCTACGGCCAGCCCGAGCACACGCTGTTTGCCGAGTTCCGGGCCGCACTCGCGCGCGGCGAGATCCGCGCCGCCGGGCGTGGCGTGGACGGCGCCTGGTGCGTCAACGCGTGGGTCAAGCAGGGGATCCTGCTCGGGTTCCGCATGGGCGTCCTCACCGACATGTCGCCGCACCCGACCCTGAAGTTCTTCGACAAGGACACGTACCCGGTGCGGCCCACCACGCTCGCGGACGGGGTGCGCATCGTCCCCGGGGGATCGAGCATCCGCGACGGCGCGTACGTGGCCCCGGGTGTGGTCTGTATGCCGCCGATGTACGTGAATGTGGGTGCGTACGTCGACGAGGGCACCATGATCGACAGCCACGCCCTCGTCGGCTCGTGCGCGCAGATCGGCAAGCGGGTGCACCTGTCGGCCGCGGCCCAGATCGGGGGCGTGCTCGAGCCGGTCGGGGCCCTGCCCGTAATCATCGAGGACGAGACGCTCGTGGGCGGCGGGTGTGGAGTCTACGAGGGCACGCTCGTGCGCGAGCGCTGCGTCCTCGCGCCCGGAACGATCCTCACCGGGTCGACGCCGGTGTACGACCTCGTGCGCGATCAGGTCTACCGCCGTGACGGGGACCGGCCGCTCGAGATTCCGGCCGGCGCGGTCGTCGTGCCGGGCGCGCGGGGCGCACCGGGCCCGGCGGCCGCGCGGTGGGGGATCTCCCTCTACGCGCCGGTGATCGTGAAGTATCGCGACGAGAAGACTGACGCCGCGACTCTGCTGGAGGAGTACCTGCGATGAAGCACCAACGCGTGTCGGTACTGGGGCTCGGAAAGATCGGAAACATCCTGCTCCAGGGGTTGCTCAAGGCGGGTCTCCCGCCCGGGAACGCAGTCGCCACGGTGCGGCACCCGGAGCGGGCGCAGGCGCTCGGAAAAGAGCGCGCCGTGCCCGTGGGAACGGACAATCGCGCGGCGGCACGCGGGGCGGACGTGATCATCATCGCGGTCAAGCCGCAGAACGTTCGCGACCTGCTCGCGGAGATCCGCGCGGAGGTGACCCCGGCGCAACTCGTCATCTCGGTGGCCGCATCCGTCCCGACGGGCTACATCGAAGACCTTCTGGGGACACCGACCCCGGTGATCCGCGCGATGCCCAATACCCCGAGCCAGGTCGGCGCGGGTATGACGGGGATCTGCAGGGGGAAGCACGCGACGGACGCGCATCTCGAAACCGCCCGGCGGTTGTTCGACACGGTGGGCCGGACGGTCGTGGTGGATGAGAAGCACATGGATGCCGTGACCGGGCTGTCGGCGAGCGGTCCGGCATTCGTCTACATCATCCTCGAGTCGCTCGCGGAGGCGGGCGTGAAGGTCGGGCTGCCGCGCGACATCGCCACCGTCCTCGCCGCGCAGACACTGCTCGGCGCCGCGAAGGTGCAGCTCGATACCGGCGATCACCCCGCCCTGCTCAAGGATGCCGTCACGACGCCGGCGGGTTGCACCATCGACGGTATCCTCGAACTCGAAGAGGGCAAACTGCGGGTCACCCTCATCAAGGCCGTGGTGAAGGCCACCCAGCGCGCGAAAGAGCTGATGTTCGAGAAGTAGACGAGAGGCTACTTGTAGTTCTGGAACGGCTCCGTGAGCAGCCGGATGCCGAGCGGCTTGTACTGGAGCACGTGCGTGAGGCGAACCTCGTCGCCCGCACGCTCTACCCGCGTTTCGAGCAGCTCGAACTCCTTCGCATCGCCCAGCCCGAGCTGATTCAACCGCTCGGCTTCCGCCTTGCACACATCCCCGGGCGTCGGCTTCGGGTTCGGGTAGGCATCCTCGTGGTGCCGGCGGAGGGCATCCCAATGCTCATCGCCGGCGCGTTCAACCGACTCGCGGATGTGGTCGCGGGTGAGCGGCATGCGAAAAAGCTATCGCAGTGGGAGCTCGACGTGCAGATGGTCGCCGGTGCCCACGTGCCGGACGGTCGCGAAACCCATGCTCCAAAAATACACACGCACCAGGGCATTCTTGAGCGCGCCGCGGCCGGCAGTTCGCAGGTCCGCGGCGTGGGTGTACCCGTCACCCTGGACGTAATGCAGCGACCCGTCGTTCGGGGCGAGCCCCATCGCGGCGTAGTCCCCCGGCCCGCGGGCGAGGTCGGTGATTACGGCGTCCCGGTCGACCAAGATGAGCGTCGAGAGCGCGACCCGCAGGAGCGGGTGGAGCGACGTGTAGTAGGCCCGCACGCGCTCCGACTTGGCGTTGGCGCTCGACAGGTAGATCAAGGCGTAGCCACAGTACGCGACCACGAGCGGCAGCGCGAAGCGCCGGGCAACGAGCGCCAGGCGGACGCGACCGGTGAAGCGATGCCACACCCACGCGCCGTAAGCGGTGACGACGGCCGCAGTGCAGGCGGTCCCACCCGCGAGGGCGAGCGCGGTCGGCCACCCTTCGCGTTGGTAGAGGAGCACCGCCACCTTCACGAGGGCGAGAAACGGCAGCAGCGCCACGAGGGTAATTTTCGCGGCGAGGCGGACGACCTGGGCCGCCCATGGCCCGGGGCGCCGCGGCTCGGGGCGGGTCCCCACAAGCGCGCCGGCCCGGCGCTCCCACTCCTGGAGCGCGCTCGAGTGAAGCGGCGGCATAGTCACGGCGCACCTTACGAGCCGCAGCCGCGGGAGGTTGCGGCCCGCTCTCCCACCCTGTAACCCAATCCTCATGCCGCAATAGGTGACTTCTCACAGTTACGTGTGCATGGCGTAAGGTCGGCGACGTCTCTTACGGGCGATCCCCTGAACAGGAGCCCGTATGCGACCGATCGCCAAGCTGTTGTTCACCGCAGCCCTCACTGTGGCGGCGTGCAGAGCAATACCACAGCCCGAGACTCAGGAGCGCGTCGACGCGCGAGACTACTCCGGAACGGGCGCACAGGGAGAGGTGAACCTTGCCGCCGCGACATCCGTGCCGATGGTCGCGCGACAGCGGGCTTTGGCGGCGGGAGACGCACCCCTGTTTCTCCGTTCCAGCGTGGCGGCCGGGATGGTCATCCGCACGGGCCAAACGAGCATCGAGGTGGACTCGCTCGAGCAAGCGGTGGCGCAAGTGCGGCTGCTCGCAGGGCGAATCGGAGGGTACGTCGCCAACACCACCATGCAGACAGGCCAGGGCCAGCTCCGGTCGGCGAGCCTCGAGGTGAAGATCCCAGCCGACCGGTTCGACGATGGACTGAGCGGGCTCGCCGGCCTCGGCAAGCTCGAATCCGTGAACGTCAATGCGGAGGACGTCGGCGAGGAGTTCACCGACGTCACCGCGCGCATGGGAAACGCGCGGCGCCTCGAGGCGCGGCTGATCGAGCTACTCGCGACCCGGACGGGGAAGCTTAAGGACGTCCTCGACGTCGAGAAGGAACTGGCGCGGGTGCGCGAGGAGATCGATCGGTATGAGGGCCGGCTGCGCTACCTGCGCGCCCACGCGGTGCTGAGCACGTTGACGATCTACGTGCACGAGCCGCTCCCCGTGGTGGGGCACGCGGGCTCGAGCGTCATTGGCGAGGCGTTCAAGCAGGCGTGGCGGAACTTCGTCGCCTTCGTAGCGGCCTGCATCCGTGGACTCGGAATCGTCATCCCGCTCGGCATACTGCTGACGGCCGCCTGGCTCAGCGTGAAACGACTTTCACTTCTCGCACCTCGATCGGCTGGCCGCTGACCAGGATCGGCACCTGGCGCTCCTGCGCGGTCTTGTTGAACGAGGCGACGTCGGTCCGCACCAGCTCGTTGAACTTCGCGAGGTTGTCGGCCAGCCCGGCGCGCAGCTCTTTCAAGCGCGCCGCGACGACCTCGTTGGGCGGCTGGGCGTAGGCAAACGCGAGGCCGAAGCCCAGCCCCTGCAGCCGGTCCTGGAAGCGGTTCAGGTAGTGGATGTCGTCCTGCCCGGCGTCGCGCTGCATGTCGGAGTTGTACAGGCTGTCCTTGAGCTCCTTGAGCTTCCGGCCCAGGTCCCGCGCCTGCCGCGTCACCGGTCCGGCGGTCGCCGTATCGCCCGCGGCGTTGTCGCGCACCGCCTGCTGGGTGTTCTTGAGCTGCGTCTCGAGGCTTGTAATCCGATTCAGCATCTCGTTCAGCGCCGACATAGCGTTGCGCCATTCGAGCCCGGCGACGAGCTGCGCCGCGAAGCGGGCGGGATCACCGCCCAGGATCGGATCGGGCTCCACGGTGACCGTCTTGGTCCCCGTACGGCCGCCCACCGTCACGGTGATGGTGTAGGTCCCGGGGACGGCGCGCGGGCCGCCGACGTTACGGAACGGATTGTCTTCATCCTCAGGCCCCGTGGGACGCTCGAAGTTGAGCCGGGTCGGCCCGGCGTGCCGGAGGTTCCAGACGTAGCGGTTCACACCCTGCTTCCCCGGGGCGCCCGAATCGACGACGACGGTGTCCCCGCGGCTGTCGGTAACGGTCGCGATCACGCGCCCGCGGCGGGCGCGCCCCCGCTCTCCCTCCCCCTGCGAACCGGACGCGCCGGTGTCCAGGGCGGCCTTGAGGTAGTAATCGATCACCGCGCCGGCCGGCGCGTTCGGCGTGGTGAAGCGCGTCGGGGCGACGCCCGAGCGCCGCGGGCGCACGCGAATCTGGGCTGGCAGGGTCGAGAACACGTGGAAATCGGAGGCGATGACATCGGGCGTGAGCTCTTCCAACGCCGTGATATTGTCCAGGACGAACAGCCCGCGGCCGTGCGTGGCAATCACCACGTCATGTGAGCGCTTGATGAACTGCACGTCGTACACCGGCACCGTGGGGAACTCCGCCTTGAGCGGCCTCCAGCTCGCGCCGCCGTCCCGCGAGTACCACAGCGCCCCGTCGGTTCCGAGGACGAGGAAGCCGCGCACGTTGGGATTCTCGCGCACCACGCGCCCGGGGACGTCCGGCGGGAGACCCCGGCCGATGTCGGTCCACGTCTTGCCGTAGTCGCTGGTCTTGTAGACGTACGGCCGCCGGTCGTCGAGCTGGTGGCGGTCGATCGCGATGTAGACCGCGCCGGCATCGAATGGCGAGACCCCGATCTGGTACACCCGCCCTTCCACGTCCTTCGCCAATCCGGGGAAGCGGCCCGATACGTTGCTCCACGTCTTCCCGCCGTCCCGGGTCACCTGCACGAGCCCGTCGTCCGTGCCGACCCAGATCACGTTGGAATCGGTCGGCGCGAGGTTGACCGTGAGGATCGTATTGTAGGTCTCGGCACCCGAGATGTCGTAGTTGATGGGGCCGCCGCTCGTCACCTGCTTGGTCTTGTCGTTCCGCGTGAGGTCGGGACTGATGGCGGCCCAGCGGTCGCCGCCGTCCGTGCTCTGGAACACCACATTGCCGCCCATGTAGACCGTGTTCGCGTCCCGGGGCGAGACGGCGATGGGCGACGTCCAGTTGAAGCGGTACTGCAGATTGGCGGGCTTCGTGTCCTTCACGCCGGATAGGTACGGCCGGATCGAGCGGTTCAGCCCCGTCTTCAAGTCGACGCGCGTGATGTTGCCGTTCTGCGAATCCACGTAGAGGATCGACGAGTCGGTCGGCGCCGGCACCGCGTACTCGCCGTCACCCCCGGCCACCGTGAACCACTCGGAGCCGTTGATGCCACCGCCCGCGCCACCACCACCCCCACCGCCTCCTCCAACGCTGCTCGACGGCCCGCACCACGCGTTGTTGTCCTGGAGGCCGCCGCACAGCATGTAGGGAGTGTTGTTGTCGGCTGCCACCATGTAGAACTGCCCGATCGGCAGGTTGTTCACGAACCGCCAGCTCTTGGCGCCGTTCTCGGTGACGTACACACCGCCGTCGTTCCCCTGGATCATGCGGTCCGGGTTCTGCGGATCGATCCACAGGGCATGATGGTCTACGTGCACGCCGCGGTCGATCGGCGTCGTCGTCTTGCCACCGTCGTCGGAGCGAAGAAGCAGGTACGACGAGAAGAACAGCTTCCGGTCATCCACGGGCGAAACGTGCAGCAGCGAGAAGTAGAACGGCCGGGCGGAGAGTCCGTGGAAGTCGGAGACCTTCGTCCAGTGGTCGCCCTGATCCTTTGAGTCCCACAGCATCCCCTCGTTCGTCTCGATGAGCGTATAGATGTGGCTCGGATTCGTCGCGCCTACCGCGACAGCGATGTTGCCCAAGAGCCCCGACGGCAACCCTTCTTTGAGCCGTTCCCACGTCAAGCCGCCGTCCTTGGACCGATAGAGACCGCTCCCCGCCCCACCGGACACGAGCTCCCAGGGACGGCGCACGAACTGCCACATCCCGGCGAACAACATGCGGGGATTGCCCGGCACCATCACGAGGTCCGCGGCGCCGGTCGAGTCGTTCACGAACAGCACCTTCTGCCACGTCTTGCCTCCGTCCGCGGTCCGGAACACGCCGCGCTCGGCATTGGGCGCCCACACGTGGCCCTGGGCGGCCACGAAGACGACGTCGGGATTGGCGGGATCGATCACGATCCGAGAGATCTGGCCGACGTCGCCGAGGCCCATGAACTGCCAGCTCTTGCCCGCATCGGGCGACATGAAGACCCCGCGGCCATCCACCACGTCGTTGCGCGGGTTCCCTTCCCCCGTGCCCACCCACACGACGTTCGGGTTGGAGGGCGCGAGCGCCACGGCGCCGATCGACGACGTCGGCTGATCCTTGAACACCGCCTCCCACGAGTCGCCGCCGTCGGTAGTCTTCCACACCCCGCCCGCCGCCGCGCCGACGTAGTACACGTTGCGGTCTCCGGGCACGCCCACGACGGCGGCCACACGGCCGCCGGCCACCGAGGGGCCCAGGTTGCGGAACTTGAGGTTGTTGAGCGAATCAGCACCGCTGACCGGGGCCGCTTCGGCCGGCCGCTTTGCCGGACGGCGACCCTGCGCGGGGGCCGGGGCCGGGGCCGGGAGGGTGAGTGCGAAGCAGAAGAGGAGAGCCATGCGGCACATCGGACGAGCTCCTAGAGGTGGTCCCCGGAGGGATACGAGAACATCGCAATGCGTGTTGGGTCTGGCGGGCTGATTTACCGGCGAGCCCAACGCGCGTCAAGCGTGTAAGATTTTCCCCATGACCCGATCGCTGCTGCTCCTCGGAGCCTCGGTTGCCGCTGTGGCTGCGACGCCACAGCTCGCGGCCCAGAATCTTGGCAAGTCCCGCCAGACCGCCATCGTCACCGCCGCGAGCCGGCTCGCCCCGGCAGTGGTGAGCGTCAACGTCCTGCGGCGCGAGCGGGGATTGCCTCAGGACCCCTTCGAGCAGTTCTTCACGCCCCGCGGCGCCGAGCAGGTGGTGGAGGGGTATGGGTCCGGCTTCATCATCTCGGCGGACGGCGTGGTCATCACGAACCAGCACGTCACGCAGGGGGCGGAGCAGATCGTCGTCACGACGCGCGATGGACGGGATTTCCCCGCCAAGATTCAGGGCGAGGACCCGCTCACCGACATCGCGGTGCTGAAGCTGGACGCGACGGGCCTCCCGACCGCTCCGCTGGGGAAGAGCACCGACCTGATGATCGGCGAGTGGGTCGTAGCGGTGGGCAACCCGTTCGCGTACCTGCTCGGCAACACGGAGCCCACCGTGACGGCGGGGGTGGTGAGCGCCGTCGGGCGGAACCTGCTTCCATCCCAAGGTCAGTCTGGGATCTACGTCGGCATGATACAAACCGACGCGCCGATCAACCCCGGCAACTCGGGCGGGCCGCTCGCCAACGCCCTTGGGGAGGTGGTTGGCGTGAACAGCTCGATCTTCACGAGCTCGGGAGGATCGGTGGGGATCGGCTTCGCGATCCCGATCGAGCGGGCACTGCGGGTGGCGGACGAGCTGCGGCGCTTCGGGAAGGTGCGGCGTGCCTGGGTGGGGCTCGACGTCGCGGGCGCCGAGGATCTGCGGGGATGGAAGCAGGCGGGTGGTCTGCGGGTCGCCCAGGTGGCGCCGGGCGGGCCCGCAGGTCGGGCCGGCGTCGCGGCGGGCGACGTGCTCGTGAGCGCGCGCGGCCGGCGGTTGCGCACCTTCCTCGATTGGGAGGCGGTCATGCTCGACACGGGCCCCGGCGACACGCTCACCGTGAGCTTCCGCCACGCGGGCGAAGGTCGCAGCGCCCGGCTGGCGGTCACGGATTTCCCGACCACGCTCGCGGAGAAGGTGGCCGTGCTGGGCGGCATGAAGGTGGTGACGGTGACCCCGGCGGTGCGAGCCGAGCGCAGCATTCAGAGCGACCACGGTGCGCTGATCTACGATTTGCCCGATGAGATGGAGGAAGCCACGGGTCTCCGCTCGGGAGACGTGATTCTCCAGATCAACCGGGTGCGGGTGTCGAGCGCCGACGACCTGCGCCGGGCGTTCGCGGCGACGGCGGGTGCCGGGGCGGTCACCGTCTGGTTCGAGCGCTCGGGGCGCCTGCAGCGGACGGCGTTCTACGTTAGATAGCGCCGTCCTGGCGGTCGGGCGGACGGCGGGCCATTGTCTAGCGACTAGACCACATCCGGAGACCGCCATGGCCGACACGATTCGCAGGGTGAGCTACTACTACACGACCATATCCGACAAGCCCGGCGAGGGCGCCCGTCTGCTCGGCACTCTGAGGAGCGCGGGCGTGAACCTGCTGGCCTTCCACGCCTTCCCGAGCGCGCGCAAAGCGCAGGTGGACTTCGTGCCGTCGGACGCGGCGTTGCTCACGGCCGCCGCGAAGGGCGCGAAGATCAAGTTGTCGAAGCCCAAGACGGCCTTCCTGATCGACGGCGACGACCGGGTCGGAGCGCTGGCCGGCATCCTGTCGCGCCTGGGTGCGGCGAAGATCAACGTTACGGCCGTAACAGGCGTGTGCGCGGGGATGGGGCGATACGGAGCCCTGCTCTGGGTGAAGCCGGGCGCGGTGAACAAGGCTGCGTCCGCGCTTGGAGCCATGTAGCTAGCGCTGCTGGGAACCACCCCGGCCGAGGGCGTCCGGACCGAACTTCTCGCGCACCTCGTCGATCACCCGCGAGATGACCCGGTCGCGCTCGGTCTCGAGCGTCTGGCCGGGAGACTCGAGCAGGGACAGCTGGCCCTCACCGCCCTGCGCGACGAGCTGCGACAAGGCGACACCGAGCAGGCGCGCGGGAACGCGCCGAGCGGCGCGGAGCCGCGTCAACAGCTCGCGCGCCACGGCGTACACCGCCCGGTCCGATTGGACGGCGTCGGCGAGGGTGCGGCTCGCCTGCCGTGTCGTGAAGTCGGCATCGCGCAGCTTCACCGTGACAGTGCGGGCGACGAGGCCTGACTGCCGGATGTCGGTGCTGGCCCGGTCCACGAGGCTGAGCAGCCTGGCCGCGAGCGCAGCGTCGTCGTCCAGATCGGTGGCGAACGTTTCGTCGCGGCTCACCGACTTGGTCTCGCGATTGGCTTCAACCGGCGCCCGATCGATCCCGCGCGTCCGCTCGTACAGCCAGCTACCCTCGCGCTCCCCCAGCCAGCCCACCAGCGTCTCCCGCTCGTGCCTCACCACGTCGCGCACGGTGCGGAGGCCGAAGCGAGCCAAGCGCTCCTGGAACTTGGGACCGATAAGAGGGATGTCCGCGAGCGCGAACTGGAGCATGAAGTCGGCCTCTGCTCCGGGGGCTACTACCTGCACGCCGTCCGCCGCCCCGCCGGGGCGCGGCTTGGCCACGCCAGCGGCGAGCTTCGCTACAAACTTCGACGTCCCTCCCCCGATCGACAGCGAGAGCGAGGTCTCGGCGATCACGGCATCGCGCATCCGGCGGGCCGTCTCAGCGAGCGGCTCTCCGCCGTATAGCTGCTCGGTGCCCGAGAGATCGAGATAGAACTCGTCGCTCGAGGCCTGTTCCACGACGGGGGTGAAGCGCCGCAGCACCGCGCCGATCTCCCGACTCTTCCGCGCGCAAGCTTCCCACGGGACCGGCACGACGGTCGCTCCAGGACAGAGGCGCACCGCGCGTGCCATCGGCATCGCGGAATGCACGCCGTAGGCTCGAGCCTCGTACGACGCGGAGGTCACGACACCGCGCTGCTCTGGCGAGCCGCCGACGATGAGCAGCCGAGCCTTACCCGCGCCCGCCGGATCCGTCAGACGCGCGACTGCTACATAGAACGCGTCGGCATCGGCGAGCAGAATGCGTTGCGCGGGGCTCACCGGGCCCTACGGGGACGGCGCGGGCGGATGGTCCTTGAAGATCTGTGCGAGGATCTGACGACGCTCGGCGAGGTCGTACAGCGTGAGCCGGAAGACCTCGTCATCCGCGCCGCCCAAGACGCCGCCGTAGCGGTTGGGCTCCGCGGTCTGGCGCCGCTCCGCTTTCCGCACGAGGCGCAGCTCGTCGACCTGATTGATGGGGAAACGGAACGTCGAGTCACCCTGCTGCACGACGAGCGTGTCGCCCCGGAATCGGATCAGATGAAGCTCCCAAAGGATCTTTCCGTCGTTGAGCGTGATCTGCCAGCGGTCGTCCCGCTGGGCCGTGACCGGCGCGGCGCCAAGCAGGACGATCCCAGCGACCCAGAGAGCTCTCACTGCTCTTCCACCTTCCCCGTCTTCGCCGCCTCGGCGGCCTTCTTTTTCTTCAAGTTCTTCTTCTTGAGGCGGGTGGTGCCGTACGTACCGCGGAAGATCTTGCCACGCCTGGTGCGAATGTCGCCCTTGCCCATGAAACGTTTCTCCCCTGTCCGTCGTGAGTTACTTCGCGCCACCGAGCTTCAGGATGCGCTTGGCCTGGTCCGCCGATGCCGGCATCACCGAAAGACGCCCTATGCGCACCAGCCCCAGTTCGGCGAACGCCCGGTCCTTCTTAATCTCGGCGAGCGGCACCGGCCGCGGCAGTCTCTCCACCGCCCGGAGATCCACCACGGCCAGCTTGGGATCCTTCTGCTTGGGGTCGGGATAGGCTTCTGATGTCACTTCGGCCACGCCCACCACGGCTTTTTCGTCTCCCGTGTGATAAACCAGCACCCGGTCCCCGGGCTGCATCTGGCGCAGGTACTTCAGGGCCAGATTGTTCTTGACCCCGTCCCAGACGGCCGTCTTCTGGCGCGCGAGGTCGTCGTAGCTGTAGGTGGACGGCTCGGTCTTCACGATCCAGTAATTCGGCATGCACCCCCCTGGCCCATCACACGATCCCGGCTGTCCAAGCTACGATCGTCTCCACGAGCTCCGCCATCACCTCGGCGTCGGTCCGGCCAGACCGCTTGAGGACATGAAACGAGTGGTCGCCGCCTTCCACCAGGTGCAGCGTCGCCCGCTCGCCAAGCTGTTTGACTACGGGTTTCAACAACTTCAGGTCGGCGAACTCATCACGGTCGCCTTGCAGGAACAACATCGGAATCCGCACTTGGGCCAAGTGCTCCGCCCGTTTGTCGGCTGGCCGACCGGGAGGATGCAGCGGGAAGCCAAGCAACGCGAGCCCTCGCACACCCGGGAGCGGGTCCTCAGCTTGAGCGGTAGAGGTCATGCGCCCGCCGAACGACTTGCCTCCAGCGACCAGCGGCAGCCCGGGCGCGACCCCGGCCGCCTCGATCACCGCCGCGCGCACCGTCGTGGCGGCCACCGCGGGAGGATCGGGCCGGCGCAGCCGCTGCTCCATGTAGGGGAACTGATACCGCAGGGTCGCGATACTCCGCTGCGCGAGCCGTTGGGCGATCGACTCCAGGAACGGGTGCCGCATCCCGGCTCCCGCGCCGTGCGCGAGCACGTAGAGCAGCCGCGCATTACTTGGCCGGAGCAACAGCCCCGTCACGTCACCCACCCGCACCTCAGCCGAGGCGGTCATGGAGCTGCTCGAGCGCGCGGACGAGATCGGGCTGCAAGGCGAGTACGGGACGGAGCGGGTCGTCCTCGAGCTTCTTCATCCGGGCCGGGGCGGTCTTGATCGTGAATTGCTTGATATCGAGCTTGGGCGTCACCTCGCTCCATTTGAGCGGCATCGACACGGGCGCGCCCGGCAGGGGCCGTACGCTGAACGGCGCCACCAGCAAGCGTCCGTGACCGTTCTGCACGTAGTCGAGATACACCTTGCCGCCCCGCTTTTGAACCTGGCGGGTGACCGTGGCGATCTCGGGCAGCTCGGCCGCGATGACCCGCGCCAGGAGTCCGCCGAGCGTGCGGGATTGCTCGTAGGTGACCTGGCGGCCCAACGGGATCAGCACGTGCAGGCCAGACGAGCCGCTCGTCTTGATGCCCGTCGGCAGACCGATGTCGTCGCACAGCGCCTGCACGGCCTTGGCGACGGTGACGACGTCCGTAAACGGAGCATCCTTCGGATCGAGGTCCAGGATGCACCAGTCGGGCGCCTCCAGGGTCTCCACGCGGGACGACCAGACGTGGAGCAGAATCGCCGCCATGTTGGCGATGTAGAGGAGCGAGGCCTCGTTGTCGCACACGAAATAGTCGAGCTCGCGCTGCGAGTCCTCGCTCCAGATCGTGACCGTTCGCACGAACGCCTGGGCGTATTCCGGGGCGTCCTTCTGGAAAAAGGATTTCCCGTTGATGCCGTCGGGGAAGCGCGTGAGCACCAAGGGCCGGTCGGCGAGATAGGGGAGCATCCACGGGGATATGGCCCGGTAGTACTCGATCAAGTCGCCCTTGGTGTAGCCCTCGTCGGGCCAGAAGACCTTGTCGAGATTCGAGAACCGGACCTTCGGCTCTTCGGGAAGGGGGACACGAGAAACGGGAAACGTGGCCTCATTCTCGTTTCCCGTTTCGCGTTTCTCGTTTCCCGGCATTACGCACTCTTCGGCCTTCTTGTCGTCCCGGAACCGTAGAAAGACGGGTTGCCGCAGCAGGCCGTCGCCCGTGACCTCCTTGTAGCGAACCTCGGCCACGAGCTCCGGCTTCACCCAGTGGCTCTCCTTCTCCGCCGGGACGGGACCCGCAAACGGCGGCCGCGGCGTCGCGAGCGCCCGCAGCTGGTCCCCCACATCTTTCAGCATCTGGTCGGTGAACCCGCTGCCCGCGCGACCGGCATACACGAGCTTCCCGTCGGCGTAGCCCCCCAGGTGGAGCGCCCCGAACCCGCCACGGCTGCCCTTGGGCGCCGTGTAGCCCACGACGACGAAATCCCCGGTTTTGTCGGCGCGGATCTTCTGCCAGAGGTCGGAGCGGCCGCTCTTGTACGGGGCGTCGGCCTTCTTGGCGACGATGCCCTCCAGTCCCATCCCCACTGCCCGATCGTACAGCGCCTCGCCGTCCTTCTCGAAATGCTCCGAGTAGCGTAGCGGTCCCGCCTCCGGCAGCACTTTCCGCAGGAGCGCCTTGCGCTTCACGAGCGGCAGGGACCGCAGGTCGAACCCCTCTACCGCCATCAGGTCGAAGAGATAGAGGGTGCCGGGCGTTTCGACGGACGCATGCCGGATCTCCGGGGCGCGTCCGATGCGCGCGCGGTTCTGCAGGCGCTGAAAGCTCGGCCGCCCCTGCTCGTCCAAGATCACCAGCTCCCCGTCCATGAGCAGGCTCGAGTACGGCAGTGCGGCGATCGGGCGAATCAGCTCGGGGAAGGCCGCGGAGTAATCGTTCCCGTTGCGCGTGATCAGCCGCGCCGTCCCGTCTTCCTTCACTACCCGCATGCGATAGCCGTCGAGCTTTACCTCGAACACCCACCCGGCGCGCGAGAATGGCTCCTCGCGCGTTTCCGCGAGCATGGGAGCGACATCCTCGGCGCGGACGGCGCGCACGGGCGCCTTGAGCTTCTTCAACTCGGCCACGAGCTTCGACGCTTTCTTGTTGCCGTCGCGCAGCTCCTCGACCGTCAGCCCCGACAGCACCGATCCGGGAGGAAACGTGGCCCCGTTCTTCGAGGTATAGGCGTCCCGCTCCTTGATCAGAAGCCAGTCCTTCACCGACTTCTTGAGCTTCACGAGCGTCCAGACGCCGCGCAGCTTGTAGCCGCGCAGCTCGAAGAGCAGCTTTCCCTTGGCGAGCCCCGCCACCGGATCCTCGATCGGCACCCACACGCCGCGGTCCCACACGATCACCGCGCCCGCGCCATAGTTCCCTTCTGGGATGATCCCCTCGAAGTCGCCGTACTCGATCGGGTGATCCTCGACATGGACGGCGAGGCGTTTGTCGGCGGGGTCGCGCGACGGCCCTTTGGGCACGGCCCACGATTTCAACACACCGTCCATCTCGAGCCGCAGGTCGAAATGGAGGCGGGTGGCGGCGTGCTGGTGTACGATGAACCGCCGCCCGGGTGCGGCGGCGACCGCGCCCGATGGCTCCGGCGTGCGGTCGGCGGAGCGCTTGGCGCGGTACGGCTTGAGCGCGTCGTCGGGAGGGGAGCGGGTCGGGCGGGGGCGGGTCGGTGTCACGGGCGTCGTCCATTGTAGACCGAAAGCGCACCGTGTGCCAACCGGCGCGACCGGTGCGGGATGGACCCTCCCTCGCGCCGGTTGTAATATCCTGATGCCGTCCGTCGAACGGTCACCCTTTCACCAGCAGGCCCTATGCCCGCGCACTCCATTGGCTCCGCCACGATTTCTTTCGGGCTCGTCTCGGTCCCAATCAAGATGTTCTCGGCCGGCGAGTCGTCGGCCGCGATCTCGTTCAACTGGCTGCACAAGAAGGACGGGGCCCGTCTGAAGCAGCAATACGTCTGCTCGAAGGACGGGGAGACGGTCGAGAAAGAGGACATGATCAAGGGGTACGAGTTCGCCAAGGGCCGCTACGTCCAGTTCACCCCCGACGAGCTGAAGGCGCTCGAAGAGAAGGGGACGGGCTCGATCAACATCACCGAATTCGTGGACGCCGACACGGTGGACCGGATGTACATGGACAAGGTCTACTTCATGGGACCGGACAAGGGCGGCGACCGGGCATTCACGCTGCTGGGCGAAGCACTGAAGAAGACCCGCAAGGTGGCGATCGGGCAGTGGGCGGCGCGCGGCAAGCAATACCTCGTCATGATCCGGCCGCTGGGCCGGGGGCTCGCGATGGAGCAGCTGCGCTACGCCAACGAAGTGCGCTCGATCGACGAGGTGCCAATCCCGAAGGTCGACGTCAAAAAGACGGAGCTCGACATGGCGGTCCAGCTCATCGACCAGGCGGCGACTGAGAAGTTCGAGCCCCAGAAGTACGAGGACACGGTCAAGACCCGAATCCAGGAGCAGATTCAGCGGAAGGTGGACGGCGAGGAGATCACCGAGGAACCGACCGAAGCCCCCAAGACGCAGATCATCGACCTCATGGAGGCGCTCAAGGCGAGTCTCGCGAAGGGCAAGGGCTCGACTGGTGGCGAGCGCAAGCCCGCGAAGCGCGCCGAACGCGCCGCCGAAGCCAAGCCCGCCAAGAAGCGAAGGGCCGCCAGCGCCTAAGCGATGACGGGCTATACCACCGTGGAAGTCGCGCGGCTCCTCGGCCTCTCTCCTGCGCAGATCCGATCCTACACCCGAGCCGGTTTCCTTTCCCCCGCGCGCGCTGCCCGCGGGGAGCTGCGCTTTTCCTTTCAGGACCTGGTGCTGCTGCGGGCCGCGAAGGGCCTGATGGCGGCCCGGATCCCTGCCGCGAAGATCCGCGGTTCGCTGCGCCGGCTGAAGCAGCAGCTGCCGCGGGGACGGGCGCTCTCCGAGCTCCGCATCACGGCGGAAGGGCATCGGGTTGTCGCGCGGGACGAGGCGATCGCCTGGAATCCGGAGTCGGGGCAGCTGGTCCTGGACTTCGACGTGGCGACGCTGGCGCAGCGGGCGGCGCCGCTGGCGCGGCGGCGGGCGGCCGCGGCGCGCCGGGTCGAAGAGGACCTCGACGCCGAGCAGTGGTTCGCGCTCGGCCTGGAGCTCGAGGTGAGTGAGGCCGACGAGGCGCGCGACGCGTACCGTCGCGCGCTCGAGCTGGATCCCCACCACGCCGACGCACACGTCAACCTGGGTCGACTCCTCGTCGAGGCGGACCGGGCCGAGGAGGCCGAGCCGCACTTTCGCGCCGTGGTGGCGGCCCACCCCGGGCATGCCACCGCGTGGTTCAACCTGGGGATCGCATTGGAGGATCGGCGGCGTCCCAACGAGGCCGTCAAAGCGTATGAGCAAGCGATCGTGGCGGACCGGCGTCTCGCGGACGCCTACTTCAATCTGGCGCGGCTGTACGAGCAGGCGGGAAAGCCCGCGGCAGCCCTGCGCAATTTGTCGAAATACCGGCTGCTGACCGACCGGTGATGGAGGCGTAAGCATGAACCTCTTGGCACGACGCGTGGCCGCGTACCTGGACGAGCTCGTACCGCCGCGTCCCGTACGGCTCGCCGAACTGGAAGCGGAGGCGCGGCGCACCGGCTTCCCCATCATCGGCCCCGCGACGGGACACCTGTGCTACTTGCTGGCTCGCCTCAGCAACGCACGACACGTCTTCGAGCTGGGGTCGGGGTTCGGCTACTCGACCGCGTGGTTCGCGCGCGCCGTGAAGGAAAACGGCGGAGGGATCGTGCACCATGTCGTCTGGGACGACCAGCTGTCCCGCGAAGCGCGGGAGAACCTCGCGGCCCTCGGCTTGGCCGATATCGTGCAGTTCCACGTGGGGGAGGCGGTGGCGACTCTGCGACAGGCTCCGGGGCCGTTCGACGTCATCTTCAACGATATCGACAAACAGGACTACCCGAAGGCCCTCGATGTCATCGCGACCAAGCTCCGACCGGGTGGGCTGCTCCTGGTCGACAACATGCTGTGGAGTGGGCGCATCTTCCAGCGCCGCGACACGAGCCCCGCGACCCGCGGCGTGCGAGAGCTGACGCGGCGCATCCAGGCAGACCCGCGTTGGATTGCGTCCGTGATCCCCGTGCGAGACGGCTTGCTGGTCGCGCATCGCGTTTAGGAACCCCGCAGCGCGTTCTTGCTCCTCCGTCCGACCTAGGGTAGCATCGAGCCGATGACCGCCAGCCCTGAGCCCCCCTTCGGTATCGTCCGGGTAGCTCCGTTCGCCGGATTCGTTCAGCGGTTTGAAGATCTGATAGGGTCTTCGACCACGATGGCCCTCTACTTCATCCATTCACGTCGCTGGCGCGAGAATCACGACGCCGCCATCAAGGCCTTCCTCGCTCGGGCAGGCACCGCGCTCGAGGCGTTTCTCCCCGATCTCGAGAGCCACGAGCTCATGTTCTCCCTGGGGAAGCATTTCGAAGACGGCCCTCTGATCCCGTCGCTGGTCGCGGATGCCTACCGCTATTTCGCGCGGCTGGCGCGCGATTTCGGGAAGCCCACTCAGGTTTGGCTGTTCGGTCGTTACCCGACGTACTCCTTCTACAAATTCGATCAGCGCGCGGTGATGGCCCTGTATTCCAACACCTCCGCTAAGAAGGAGCTACCGGCGTTCGAGATCACCACGGATTCCATTCTGGGAAAGTTCCTCGCGGCGGACATGGAAGACTTGAAGAAGGAGTGTCGCAAGCGGGCCCCTGCTGACCTGGAAGCGGTGATCGGGAACGCGACTCCGTGAGTCGCCAGTCAGCTACGCGGCCTCTGATCAGGACACGAGCTTCGCAAACTCCTGCGCCAGCTTCGGCCCGATCCCCGACTCCTCGTGCTTGAAGAAGATGAACGCGTCCCCCCATCCCTTCCCCAAATCCTTCACGGTCTTGGCCCACTGCTCGAGATCCTTCTTCTCGTAGCCCTCGTCGCGCAGCCGCACGTAGCCGAAGTCAGCGGTCGCGACGAGCGGGGTCTGTCCCGCCTCCGTATCCGCGACGCACAACGCGGCATTCCCGACTCGCAGCGCCTCATACACGTCGTCCGCGAACCACGACTCGTGGCGGAACTCCCAGGCGCACCGCAGGTCCGCCGGGAACTGCGTGAGCAGATCGTTCAGCCGGGCCACGTCTTTCTTGAAGTTGGGCGGAAGCTGAAACAGGATCGGCCCGAGCTTAGGGCCCAGTTTGCGTCCCGTCTCGAGGAAGTAGCGCAGCGGGTCGTCCACGTCCCGGAGCCGCGCGATGTGCGTGATGCGCTGCGGCGCCTTGAGCACGAATGTGAATCCGGGAGGAGTCGCCGCGTCCCATCCGGCCACCGCCTTCGCATTCGGCATGCGGTAGAACGTGTAGTTGATCTCCACCGTGCCGAGCCGCTGGGCGTAGTATTCGAGCATCTTGGACTCCGGCGTCTTGGCCGGATAGAACGTGCCCTTCCACTCGGGGAAGTTGTAGCCCGAGGTGCCGACGCGGACGTTCACGCCACCCACACCGTCTTGATGTTCACGAACTCGCGTAGGCCATACTCCGACAGCTCGCGCCCGTAGCCGGAGCGCTTCACGCCGCCGAACGGCAGCCGCGGATCGGACTTGACGAGCCCGTTCACGAAAACGCTGCCCGCTTCGACCTCGCGCGCGACGCGCTCGCCACGCTCGGTGTCCGCAGTCCAGACCGACGCGCCCAGTCCGTAGGGCGAGGCGTTCGCCAGCCGGATCGCGTCCGCCTCGTCGCTGGCGCGGATCACCGCCGCCACGGGACCGAAGGTCTCCTGGTCGAATGCCGCCATGCCGGGCTCCACCGCGACCAGCACGGTGGGCGGGTAGAAGGCGCCCCGGCCGGCGGGGAGCTGACCGCCGAGCACCAGTCGGGCGCCGTGTTTCACCGACTCCTGCACCTGCCGGTGGAGGTTGGCGCGCAGGTCGAGCCGTGCCTGCGGCCCGACCTGGGTCGTCGGGTCGAGCGGATCACCGACCTTCCGAGCGCGCATTTCGCTCGTGAACCGCTCGAGGAAGCGGTCGGCGACGCGCTCCACGACGATGAAGCGCTTCGCGGCGATGCAACTCTGGCCGCTGTTGATCAAGCGTGCCTCGGCGGCGGTCTGTGCCGCCCTCTCCACGTCGGCGTCGTCGAGCACAACAAAGGGATCGCTGCCGCCCAGCTCGAGCACCGTCTTCTTCAGGTGCCGCCCTGCTTGCTCCCCCACCTGGCTCCCCGCGCGGTCACTGCCGGTGAGCGTCACCGCGCGCACCCGCTCGTCGGCGATGACACCGGCGGCGGCTTCATTCGAGAGGAACACCGCGCGGAACAGACCGTCCGGGAAGCCCGCGTCCCGGAAGACGCTCTCGATCTCGAGCGCGCAGCGCGGCACGTTGGGCGCATGCTTCAGGATACCGGCGTTCCCCGCGACCAGCGCCGGCGCGGCAAAGCGGAACACCTGCCAGAACGGAAAATTCCACGGCATGATCGCGAGCACGGGACCGAGGGCTTCGAACCGGACATAACTCCGCGATGCGTCGCTCGGGTGCGGTTGATCGGCGAGGAAGGCCGCCCCGTGCTCCGCATAGTAGTCGCACACCCACGCGCACTTCTCGGCCTCTCCCACGCCCTGCGCCAGCGGCTTTCCCATCTCGAGCGCCATCGTGCGGGCGTAACCATCCTTGCGCTCGCGCAAGACACGCCCGGCGGCGCGCAGCCGCTCCGCCCGCTCCGGCACCGGTGCGCGCCGCCACTCGCGCGACGCGGCGTCGGCGCGCTCCAGGATCCGCGCCAACGCGTCGGGCGCCGTCTCCTCGAACGTCTCGATCACTTCGCCGGTGGCGGGGTTGATCGACTGGACGCTCACGCCACCACCTCGGGCCGATCTCGCACCCGATCCACCGTACAGAGGAATCCCAGGGGCTCGTCGCCCGTCGCCCGGAATTGGTGGGCCACACCCGGCGATACGTAGACGCAGTCGAACGGGGCGATGTCGTAGCTCTTGTCGCCCAGCATCACGCGCCCCCTGCCGCGAATCACAACCACCGCGTGCGGATGCTGGTGCCGCTCGAGCGTCGAGTAGCCGCCGGGTTGGATCTCGAAATACCGGGTAACGAAGTTGAACGCCTCTTCACCGGCACCTTCGCCCAGGAGCGTCTGACGGGTCACGTCGCGGTACGGCACTTCCCCCGTCTTGTACTCGCGCACGGGGACGCCCTCCCAGCGAAACGCGCCGAATTTGAGGACCTTCGATCGATCATCCATTGGAATGTCGTCTCACCGCCGCGACCAGCCGCTCCGCCGCCGTGGCGGGATGGGGTTGCGCGTACAGGCTCCCGCCGATCAGGAAGATGGTGTCCGCGCCGTACCGCTCGATCCAGTGCGGCACGCGCGCCGCGTCGATTCCCCCCGCCGGCACGGGAAACGAGGGGGACACGGGTCCGAGCGGCCCGCGCAGCCGCGTATTGATCGCGGCGCAGGTCGCTTCCGAGAACGTAAATCGCCCACCGACGTTGGGATAGATCACCGCATCGCTCCCCGCCACGCGGAACAGGTCGCCCAGCAGCACCTCCGGTGCGATGCCGTGGTCCGCGTGGAAGAACGCGCCTGCGAGCGACGGGTGCGACATGATCGCTAGTCCCGCGGCGGCGGCGATCGCCCCCACGGCGCCGAGGCCCGCCGGGAGCGCGTTGACCACGGCGCCACGGCAGCCGGCGCGCCGCGCGGCGCCCGCGCGCTCCAGCATTTCCGGCGGGCTGCTCGTGACGTTCGGGAAGTACAGCGCGTTCCCACCGGTCTCACCGTTGGCCCGCGCGACCGCCTCTAGGCAGCGCTCGACCCGCTCGCGAAACGGCGCCGTCGTCTGATCGGCCAGACTGTGATCGTCTTTGATGAGATCGATTCCCGCGCGGGCGAATCCATAGGCCAGCTGGGCGAACTGGGGGGCCGAGAGGCCGAGCGGCTTGAGGGCCGTGCAGAGGAGGGGTCGCCCGCGAGCGCCCGTGATCTCGCGGAGCCCTGCGATGCCGAGCCGCGGACCGCGCAGCGCGGTGAGCAGCTCGTCCGGCCACTCGAGGCCGGCGATCAGGATCCCCGTCTTGAGCGAAATGTTGCCGAACAGAAGGTTCAGAAGCTGCGGCAGATCGCCGCACACGGCGCCCGGGTCGAACGAGATCACGGCGCGGGAGCGACCACGGCCGAGCGTTTCGACCGACTCGACGCGCCCCGCGACCCGCGCCGCGACCTCCGGGGGCACGGCGTCCGGCGGGAGCTCGACGGTCTGCTCGAACGCGATGTCGCGCGCCTTCGCGGCGGCGAGCCGGCTCGAGCAGGCGAGGTGGTACGTCACGCGGAGGCGCATGGTGATCGCGGTCACGCTGGATGTTAGTGTCGGAGCGCGGCATCGCGGCCGACTGTGCGACAGCCCGGGCGCCGGCCATCCCGGCCGATCGGCCTCCTATCCTTATAGCACGGGCCGACTTGTCCCGCACGCCCCCGGGCGGGCACGCCGCTTGCGACTCTGCACGCCGGCCGCACGGCGTGGCCGACGAGGAGTGATGTATGACACAGTCTTGGCGACCGGACGATTGGGCGGACGACGAAGAGGCCTGGCGCGGCGATCTCCATCGCGACGCCGAGGATCATTGGCGCGGCCAGGAGCAGGTCGCCGACTGGCCGGAGGCGCAGGCCGGGCCCGAGTACTGGATGTATAAGCGGGCCGCCGAGGACTCGTGACGGTTCCCGCGGGAGGGAGGTCAAGCGTCTAAAAGGAGGCAACTATGCCTGCTACGCTCCCTCGAGTGGTCGCCGTTGCCGTGCTCACCGCCGTCCTCACCCTGCCACTCGCTGCCACCACGCAACCGACGAAACCGACCCATCCCGCTGCCGGCGTCGTCCAGGAGCCACACCCTCAGATCGTGGCCGCGATCCGCGCGCTCGAGGAAGCCAGGCTGCATCTGCAGCGCGCCGCGCACGACTTCGGCGGTCATCGCGTGAAAGCGATTCGTGCGATCGATGCGGCGCTGGTGCAGCTCAAGCTCGCGCTGAAGTACGACAAGGAGTGAGCGCGTAGATCGCCCACAGCCCGGGCCCGACCGCACGTATGAGTCGGGCTCCGCGTGTTTTCAGGGCGGCTTGCGACGCTTCTCCCAGTAGCGTATGCTGCGAGCCGTTCGTCTCACTTCCCGGGAGACAAGCGGTGACATTGGGCACTCTGGCGCTCCTCGCGCCATTGCTGGCGGGCGGCGACACCCTGCGCGGCACCGTGGCCGACACGACCGGCCATCCCCTCGCCGCAGCTACCGTCAGCGTAGCCGAGCTCGGCCTGACGGTGGTCACCCCGGCAGACGGGGCATTCGAGGTCGCCGGGCTGCCCACCGGTCGTTACACGGTCGTCGTTCGCCGCCTGGGCTACGCGCCAATCGTAGCGACCGCCACCGTGCCCGGCCCGCCGCTGGATCTCGTGCTGCGACCCAGCGCCCTGCACCTGGGTGCGGTCACGGTCACCGCCACTCGTTCCGCGATTAGCCCCCTCGCCTCACCGCTGCCGACCGCCGAACTCTCCGGTGAGCAACTGCGGCGCGCCCACGAGGTGTCGCTCGCGCATGCGTTGGACCAGCTTCCGGGTGTCCGTACGCTGAGCACGGGCGAGCAGGTGGGCAAGCCGGTAATTAGAGGACTCACGGGACCGCGCGTGTTGGTACTCGACAACGGACAGCGCCTCGAGGACTACTCGTGGAGTGACGAGGACGGCCCTTCCGTGGACGCCCGCCTGGCGGAGCGCGTGGAGGTCATCCGCGGCCCGGCGAGCGTGCTCTACGGCTCGGACGCGATCGGCGGCGTGATCAATGTTATCCCTAACGAGGTGCCCGACGGCCGTGGTCGTCCGGCCTTCATGCGGGGCGCCGCTGAGCTGTACGGCGCGACCAACAACAAAGAAGTGGGGACGGTGCTCCGGGTCGAGGGGGCGAGCGGTCGGTTCGGCTGGGGGCTGACCGGCATCGGGCGTCGCGCGGACAACTTGCAAACACCGCCAGGCAACGACTCCACGCCCACGGGGGATATCTACAATACCGCGTACCACGCCATTAACGGGGAAGCGGTGGCGGGCCTGCACGGGGACCGCAGCTCGGTGACCCTCCGCTACACTCGGTATGGGGGCGCGTTCGGGTTGCTCGATGGCCCGCCGGTGCCCGCCGACAACACGGAAGGCCCGCTGCGCCGGCTGTCCGACAATCGGTTGCAGCTCGCGAGCAACAGTGTGATTGGGGGACTGCGCCTCGAGACGAAGTCCCAGTGGCAGCGTCATTCGCTTCAGGAGGTCTCCGACCAGAGCCGCAACGGCGATTCGACGCCGAACTTCGATCTGCTGCTGAACACGTACTCGACGGACGTCTTGTTGCATCACTCGTCGTCCGGCGGCCTCACGGGCACGTTAGGCGTTTCGGGCCTCTACCAGGACAATCAGACGCGCGGCGTCGAGCCGCTCGTCCCCGCCGCACGCACGGTCGGCGGCGCCGTGTTCGCGCTCGAGACCGCTACCCTGGGTCGATGGACCGTGCTGTTCGGCGCTCGAGGGGACGCGCGCCACCTCAGAGCCGATTCCAACGCCGCGCTCCAGCTATCGGCGCAAACACGGGACGCCGCTGCGCTCACCGCAACATTCGGGGTCGTGTATCGCGCCGCCCCGGAGCTCTCTATCGCGGCGAACGCCGGCCGCGCGTTCCGCGCGCCGACCCTGTTCGAGCTCTTCACTAACGGGCCGCACCTGGGGGAAGACCGCTACGAGATCGGGCTGCCGGGCGCGCGCCCGGAAGTGAGTTTCAACGCCGATCTGAGCGTCCGGTGGCAGAGCAGCCGCGTGCGAGGCGAACTCGCCGCCTATCGCAACCAGATCGACTCCTACCTGTATATCGCGCCGACCGGCTCGACAGACCCGGGGTCCGGGCTCGCGATCTATCGCTACCAGCAGGCGCGGGCCGTGCTCCTTGGCGCGGAGGCGGGGGCCGAGGTCGTCGCCGCTTCAGTGCTCACCCTGCGCGCCCGGGTTGACGCCGTTCGGGGCACTAACGAGGACGCGAACGAGCCCTTGCCGCTCACGCCCGCGCCCCGCGCGGACGTCGAGGCGGAATTGCACACAACCGGGCTGGCGTGGGCGGAACGCGCATACGTGAGCGCCGGGCTCCAGGCCGTGACGCGCCAGACGCGGCTCGGTCCGTTCGACGAGCAGACCCCAGCCTACCAACTCCTCAACCTGGGGGCGGGGCTCGAACAGACCGTGGGGAGACGTCTCATCTACCTCGACCTCCGCGTCCGGAACGCCACGAACGCGCGGTACACCGACTTTCTCAGTCGCTACAAGGTGTTCGCATTCGGGGAGGGCCGAAATGTGGTGGTACGCCTCTCCACCGGGTTGTAGACCGACCTCGCAGCCCGACCTCCACTCGTGAGAATCACCCTCGCCGCAGGCCTGGCTCTCGCCGTTGCCGCGTCGGCCCTTCGGGCCCAGACGTTCCGCCAGAAGGATTTCGACGCGTACGTCGCGCGAGGGCTGCAGGTGCTGCGGACCCCAGGCGCAAGCATCGCGGTGGTGAAGGACGGCCGGGTGCTGTTCGCCAAGGGCTACGGCCTGCGCACGCTGGGCGACACGGCCCGCGTGGACGCTCACACGCTGTTCCAGATCGCGTCCAACACCAAGGCGTTCACCACCGCCGCGCTCGCGATCCTCGCCGACGAGGGGAAGCTCTCGTGGGACGATGCCGTGACGAAGTTCCTGCCTGGGTTCCAGCTGTACGACCCATACGTGACCCGCGAGTTCACGGTGCGGGATCTCGTGACACACCGCAGCGGCCTGGGTCTGGGCGCGGGTGATCTGTTGTGGTTTCACTCGAGCTACAACCGCGGCGAGATCGCCCATCGAATCCGCTTCGCCCGGCCCGTGTCGAGCTTCCGCAGCGCCTACGCGTACGACAACGTGCTCTACATCGTGGCCGGTGAGATCTTCCCCGCCGCCGCCGCTCAGAGCTGGGACGACTTCGTGAAGACCCGCATCTTCACCCCGCTCGGCATGACCGAGTCGGGAACGACCACGACGTTCTTCACGTCGAGCCGAAACGCCGCCACGCCGCACGCGGTCGAGGACGGTAAGCTGCAGGTGGTCCCGCTCGATTCGGTCGACAATATCTCCCCCGCCGGCGGGATCGCGTCCAACGTCACCGACCTGGGGCGGTGGCTCGTCTGCCGGCTCGACTCGGGCCGCTATTCGGGGGGACGCCTGTTCGGTGAGCGGCAGGCGCGCGAGATGTGGTCGGGCCAGACCGTCCTGCCGATTCCGGACCCCCCGTCGCCCCTCGCCGCGCTGCGGCCGAACTTTGCCGAATACGGCCTGGGCTGGCGGCTGCGGGATTACCAGGGACGGAAGATCGTGTCGCACACGGGCGGCCTCGCGGGCATGTCGTCGCAGATCACGCTCGTGCCGGTCGAGAAGCTCGGTATCGTGATCCTCACCAACTCGGAGTCCGACCTGATGGCCGCGCTCACCTACCGACTGCTCGACGATCTGCTGGGCGCTCCGCGGCCGCGGGGGGACTGGGTGGCGGCGTTCGCCCAGGCCGGACAGATCGCACGGGCTCGCGCCGACTCGACGCTCAAGGCCACCGGCGCGGGGCGGGACTCGCTGTCTCAACCGTCCCTGCCGCTCGCCAGGTACGCGGGCTCCTACCGCGACGAGCTGTATGGGGACGCCGGCGTCGGATTCGAGAATGGCCGGCTCGTCCTCCGGTTCGGCCGCTCCCCGGCATTCGTGGGCGACCTCGAGCACTGGCAATACGACACGTTCATCGCGCGCTGGCGCACGAAGCATCTCGAGGACGCGTATGTGACGTTCGCGCTCACTCCGGAGGGGGCCATCGATCGGTTCCAGATGACGGCCGTGTCGCCGCTCGCGGACTTCAGCTTCGACTACCAGGATCTGCTGTTCCGACCGGTCGCGGCGCCGAGCGGGAGCACACGATGAAAGCAGAGCGGGGACGCGGCGCACCGGATCTCGACGCGCAGGATTTTCGCGACCTGCTGGGGCACGCCGCAGACATCGCGGCACGCCACTGGGAGCGTGTCCCGGACATGCCGGCGTACAGGCGCCCACCGGACGCGGTCGTCGCGGCGTTCCGCGACCAACCGCTGCCGCAGCGCGGCGCGCCGGTTCACGAGATTTTCGATCGTATCGAGCGCGACGTGGTCGCCTATCCGCTCGGGGTCGGCCAGCGTCGCTGGTGGGGATTCATCAACTCGCCGCCGCATCCCGTAGGCATCGCCGCCGACCTGATCGCCACCACGCTCAAGAACAACTGCGCCGGGACGAGCCAGATCGCTATCCAGGTGGAGCTGACGGTCATGGACTGGCTGGCTCAGCTCGTGGGTCTGCCGCGGGGCGCAACCGGGCTGCTGGTGAGCGGTGGTTCGATGGCGAACCTGGTCGCGCTCGCCGGGTGTCGCGAAGCGAAGCTCCCGGGTACCCGGCGGCGGGGCGTGCGCGCCGCCGCGCGCCAGCCCACAGTCTACGCGTCGACCGAAGCGCACTCCTGCGTCCGCCGCGCCGTCGAGCTGCTCGGGCTGGGCACCGACGCCTTGCGCCTCGTGCCCGTTGACCGCGAATACCGGATGGATGTGGCGGCCCTGCGCGAGATGATCGCGGCCGATCGCGCCGGGGGCCTCGAGCCGATCTGCGTCGTGGCCAGCGGCGGGACCGTGAACACGGGTGTCGTGGACCCTCTCGCCGAGCTCGCCGATGTCGCGCAGGAGCACGGGTGTTGGTTCCACGTGGACGGGGCCTATGGTGCCGTCGGTGCCGCGCTCCCCGAGCTCGCGCCGCTGTACCGCGGGATCGAGCGGGCCGATTCGGTCGCGCTCGATCCCCATAAGTGGCTGTATGTCCCGTACGAGGCGGGCGCGACGCTGGTCCGCGACCCAGCGACCCTGCGCGCCATGTTCGCGCACCGCGCCGAATACCTGGCGCTCGAGCAGGATTCCTATCTCGAGGGTCCGGTCTGGATTTCCGATCTGGGCCCCCAGCTCACGCGGGAGTTCCGGGCGCTCAAGGTGTGGGCGGTGATGCAGGCGGTGGGCGTCGAACGCTACCGCGAGCTGTGGCGGAGCGACATCGCCGTGGCGCGGGAGATCGAACGCCTGGCCCGCGAGGATGCGCGGCTCGAGGTGCTGGCCCCTTCGGACCTGAGCTGTTTCTGCCTGCGGTATGTCCCGAGGCGGGGTGACGCCAACGCGTTCAACCGCACGCTGCTCGACCGCACCCATCGTGACGGGCGGATGTTCATTTCCGGGACGACGCTGGACGGCAAGTTCGCGCTCCGGGGCTGCGTCACGAACTTCCGGTCGACCATGGCGGACGCCCGGATTTGCATCGATACCATCGTCGAGCTGGGCGAGCGGCTCGAGCGGGAGCAGGCGCGATGACGGGGGGGAGCGTGAGCCGCGTGAGACTCGCGACGGCGGCGGTCGTGCTGATCGCCGCCGTTCTGCTGCTCGTCAACGAGATCCCCCCTGTCCCCACCTGGTTCTACGTCTTGGCCTGGTACCCCACGCTCGTCATGCTCGACGAGGCCGTGGTGCTGCTCGGCGGCGAGCGGCTACTCGCCCGGCCCCGCGAGGTGGCGGTGATGTTGTGGTGGTCGGCCGTGATCTGGCTGCTGTTCGAGGCGATCAACTTTCGGCTGCGGGACTGGTACTACGTGTTTCTTCCGGCAGGCCGGCTGGAGCGCTGGCTCGGGATCACGGTATCGCTC
>Ga0193755_1000032_pt1 | contig 36710 bp, 59 predicted proteins | sample H1a2metaG_FD_144921 | JGI IMG/M metagenome (GOLD analysis project Ga0193755, IMG submission 144921) | Soil microbial communities from a riparian zone of the East river system, Colorado, United States - H1a2 | ecosystem: Environmental > Terrestrial > Soil > Riparian zone | place: USA: East River...
ACAGAAAGAAAAACATGCTGTTAAATTGTTAGAGTCAAGAAGGGAAAGACAAAAAAGAAATAGAAAAAAATTAAATGAGTCAGCTAGAAAATTAAGACTTAAAAAATTAGAAAAGATGCGCCACGATGGAAGGGAATTACAGAAAAAATGGAGAGAAAATTTAAGTGATAATTATGTTAAAACACAATTTAAAAAAAAGTTTGGATTAAAAGCGTCAGAAGTACCCCAGTGGATGGTCGAAATTAAGAGAGAAATTATCAGGTTAAGACGAAAAATCAGAGAAATAGAGGCTAAATGATGTCGATTAAAAATATAGATGAATTAAGGAAACACGCTATTGATACCCTCACCAAGTTATCAACTGGCGAAATATCAACTGAGCAAGCCGATGTTACAGGAAAACTTTGTGAAAATGTGGTTTCTACGTTAAAGATTCAACTTGAATACTCAAAGATGCTTGGCCAAGAGCCGACTGTTACATTCCTAGAAGATTGCACACTTCCTAATGGAAGGTTAATTGAAAACATAAAAGAGACAAAAGAATTGCCATGTCCACCAAAAGATAGAATGAAAAGAAGATAAAAATTAAGTCCGGTAATAATACTTACCGGCCATAGTGAATACGGAGATTATCTAAAATGACCAAACCTGAAAATTTTTATCCGAAAGATGGATTAATGAGACTACCGGTTCACATTATAGAAGATATTTTTAAGAATGGATACGCATTTATTACATTACTTAATGGCGAGTCTAAGAAAATAACTTTAGAAGATTTAGTTTTTAAAAAATCAGAAATTGAACAATTTGAAAAAACTGAAAGATTCAAAGAATTTAAAAGAGACTGTGAATTAAAGAATAAAATAGAAAAAAAGGAATCCAGTGTAAATGAATGAATCACAATTATCTGAAGAAGTCAATAAATTAGCAAAAGATATTTTATATATTATTTTTGAATATCTGGATAATAATGATTTACCTAATAATTCAATTGTTCCATTTCTTGTTTGCACATCTGGACACGTATTATGTAATATCGCTTTAGGAATTCAAGAAGATAATGATATACATAAGGATAAAATAGATAACTTTAAAAATGAATTTATAGATGATATCGCGCATTATGCAAAAAAACTTATTAAATATTCAGAAAGAAAATAGGATGCAATCAATTAATGAAAATTTTTAAATATGAAATACCCATAGAAGATAAATTTGATCTTGAATTGCCGTCTCACAGCAAAATTCTATCCTTTCAAATCCAAAATGAAAAGCCTTATATTTGGGTTTTACTAGATGAAACAAAAGTATTAAAACATCGTTACTTTACTATAGTTGGATCGGGTCACGAATTTGATCATCATCCGGACACCATGATTTATATAGGAACCATTCAAATGGGATCTCTAGTCTGGCATTTGTTCGAAGATATCCTATGAAATGTAAAGAATTTATTGAGAAATATAGTAAAAAAAAACATCTTGGCGATGGATTATATGTTGAATTCGATGGCTTTCATTTCATTTTAAGTGCTGAGCGCGAAAATGGATGGAACTGGGTTGGTCTTGAACCTTCTGTCTTTGATGAACTTATAAGACACAGAAAACAAGTTTATGCAGATGCAGAAAATATCGAGCCGGAAGTCGCAAAGGTGATGAATGAGTGAATGGATAAGTGTAAAACAAAAACTTCCTGATGAGGGGCAAATAATGGTAGTAAAAATATGCGGGTTATTTCCTGCTATTACAACAGTAATGTACACTAAAAAATATTTTGTCGTTCAAGGTGAAAACATTACTAAATGGGTCACACATTGGAGATCAGAAACAGAGGAGGAAAAGAATGACTGGATGGATAAACATACATGAAAAACAACCAAAGCATTTTGAACATGTTCTAGTTCTCACAAAAAAATTAACAAATGCGGTATGTATTTTTGTTGTTATGGAAGATGCTAAAAATTTCTTAAGTGAATTTGGTCTCACAGAAGATGTAATGGGAAAAGATAATTCTTTATATCATTTCGCTTCGCAAGAAAATCAAGGAAATGTTTTAAGTGGCGTTACCCACTGGATGCCATTACCGGAGCCGCCGAAATGACGATAGTCAGAAACAAAGATTTACCAGAAGGTATAAAAAAGATACAAGCGCGCGCACATAGTATTGCTAACCATATTTTTACAGAAGCTTGGAATTTTAGCATAGACGAATGTCAAAAAATGAGACGCCAAATAACTGGAAATGAAGCGTTGAGTTTTCTTAGTACGATTATTGGATCTATTGCAGCGCAATGGATAGTTGAAATGAATAAAATAGCTCAAAAAGATGATGCTGGTGTTGAGAAAGAGGAATTAGTTAAAGGCGTTCTTAATGGAATATTAGCATTTATAAACTGCAAAGCTGAGTGGGATGATGAAGAACCAGAATTGCCAAATGGGATTAAAAAATTAAAAAAATAAATACATATAGACATTTATACATATTTATGTAAATATATAAATATATTAATACATATAGGTTTTCAAATGATTATTTCTATATTAAATCAAAAAGGTGGTACAGGAAAAACCACGCTTGCTGTCAATCTAGCTCGCGGATACACCAAGCTTGGTATAAGTACAATCTTAATCGATTCAGATATTCAAGGTTCAGCACAACGATGGCATGAAAGAAGTAATGGTCAGTTAATTGATATGACATGCTTACCTATGAATACATTAGATAAGGATGTTCAAAAATATGTCAGCGTCTACAGCCGAATTATTATTGATGGGATACCTCGCATTTCCCCTCTAACTATTTGTGCAATTAAATGCGCTGACTTAATTCTAATTCCTGTCCAACCCTCCCCTTACGATGTTTGGGCAACGGAAGATTTAGTTAGGAATGTTAAAGATAAAATAGCCATGTCAGACGGTAAAACTAAAGCAGCTTTTATAATAAGCAGAAAAATAACAGGTACTAACCTTGGACGAGATATTCAAGAAGAGCTTAAAAAATTAGAATTACCTATTTTTACTAGCACAACATCTCAGCGCGTAGCCTATGCAACTAGCGTTGAAAAAGGTTTAAGTGTGTTAGATGGAGAATATTATGGCACGGAAGCTTGCAAAGAAATTACACAAATCATCTACGAAATTGAAGGGTCTGAGTTCAGCGAAGTTGATAAATTCTGAAAAGGAAAAAAAGATGGCATTCATTGAATCTGGAAAGTCTTTTAATAAAGATGATAATTACGAAAAAATGAAAAAGCGCATGGAAAATATGGATAATGTTCAATATACATTAAAAATACCGGCTGCTTTTTATAAAAAAATTAAGGTAAAAATTGCACAAAATGGGGTGACTTTAAAATCCGTGTTAATTGAAATGTTAGAGAAATATATAGATAAATAAATACATATAAATTTATATATGTATAAATGTATATATTTAAAAATGTATCATGAATTATGCAAGAAAAACCCCATAACTCCTATCATTATAGATATAATAAAAGTGCAGCCAATGACTAGGCTGCCTAGCTTTATGACCATTTCATTTTTGATATTTTTAATTTCATTACTCAATTTATTATCTAAGATAAGTATGTCCTGTTTTAGCGCAAAGTCATTATTTATTATTTCAGATAATTCCTCAGCCTGAATTTCTGCCATCTCGTCTGAATCTTTTGCATTCTTTAATTTATTAGCATAACTGATTGCATTAAAACGCATAGCTAACATCTATCTACTCTCCATCCATGGATAATACTAATAAAATTATATGCATAGTATTGGAATTAAATGAATAGAAAAATTATTTAATAGTTCTACGTAGAACAATAACAGGAGGACTTAATAGTCCCCCTATGATTGATTGGGTAGGTCACCCTAATAAGGAGATGTACATTATTATACTATCCTATTATGCGACTATTCGCACTAATTGATATGCAATAATTGTATCATTACCTGGATCTGCACTAAACGTTACAGTAAGAGTATTTAAAGTTACAACTGCTTCTAAAACAGTGACATTTGCAGCCCCATTATTAACTACCTGCACAAAAGCTGAATCAGTAACAGGATTTGCTCCAGTTACAACAAAGGATTCTGTGGCCGCACCACCGACTGTATTAGTTTGTACAAAAAATTTAATAATGCCTTGAGGTGTAATTGCCGGTGCTAATTTTTGTAATGTAACACTTCCATCTAAAATTTTTGCAGTTGTAATAGAATTACTTGCAATAGTTAAAACACCAGTATTAGATATAGTTGCATCACCAGACATTGTGACACCTGTAGCTATATTTCCAGAATTTCCTATAAATATTTGTCCATTCAGTAATGTAATTGGAGTTGTATTGGCGGTTAACGACCAATTTCCTGCTGAAAATGATACATTAAAAAGATTAACTTGAGCAGATTTTGCATTTGGAGTAAGTCTCGTAGTCACAACCGCCATATCAGTTTCTGAAACTTTATTTCCCTGTGCAACAAATTTATTCAAATATCCAGTTGTACTAACAGCCGCTACCGTATTATTAGTATCAAAAAATATAAATCGTGGAACTATTCCAACTTCGCCAATTTGTCCTAATTGAAAATTTAAAATACTCATTTATCGCTCCTTGATTAAATTATAAAATTTTTTCCCTTATCTAACTCTGCGTGCTCCAATATAGCCATATGCTGCTAAAGTACTCGTAATAAATACTGCACTTACGGCTAAATAAATAGTCGCACCCGCAGTAGAAATTCTTCTTTGCCCGACAGAAAATCCTTGTACAGAATTTAATGGAAATGCTAATGAATAATTTGCAAAAGCACCCGCCCCGGGAGCTGTTGGATGGGCAAAAGAATTAAAACTAACTGATCCAATTAAATTGGTTATAACTGTAGTTGCAGCAGGCACAAAAAATACATTTCCAAATACTTGCCAATCTCCTGGTGTTAATATAATAGAAGTTACTGCCGCGACTGTAGCAGTAGTTAATGAGACAGCACTTCCTAAGACTACAGTCGATTCAATTATTTCCCCAACAGCTCCTGCTACTGCATTATCAACTATCGTAGTTCCCATCATCCAATTATCTATAGAATTATTTGTGCTCATAATTATTCCTCAAGAAATGGCAATATTTCCTATACTGTTTCTAACTTCTAATTCAGTATTTGCAGTAATACATGTAAACATCACACAGTTTCTTCTATTAGTAGATGAAATGCTTCCTGCAACAGAAGAAGTTTGATTTCCCATATAAATAGTTTGTCCAGTATTAGCCTGCACCAACCAACCACCAGCGCCTTTTCCTACGACAGAAAAAGAATCTCCAATGGCTAAAGTTGCAGGGATTGTCAGCGTCACTAATCCTGCATTATTCGCAATATAAGCATTATTTATCGTCATTGCTTGCGATGTTCCAGTTACTTCAACCCATCCAAAACCGCCACCCGTAACATTAGTAGTTATTGATCCAGCGCCATTTGTGATTGATAATGCATTTCCTGCTGTTAGTGTTGCGGCAGTAGGCGTGCCACCAGTAGAACCAATAATCAATTGTCCATTCGTCATAGTGCTGCTAAATGCGGGAATACCCGTGGAATTCGTAGTCAAAACTGCACTATTTACTGTAGTTATTCCTCCAACAGTATTTGCCGCTGATGAATAAAGAAGTTGATTTATTGTTGTTGTTGCAGGCCATGTTGCTGTAGACCATGTTGGAGCCGATGAAGAACCTGATCTTAACATTTGTCCTGCTGTTGCAGTTGCAGACAAAATTTCCATGCTATCTGAATCTGTGTAGACAATACCTCCATTGCTGGCTACAAGTGCCTTGTTTGACCCTCCATTAGATAATCCAAGCACACCAGTGATGCCAGTCGTTAAAGGTAATCCTGTACAATTTGTTAAGCTTCCAGAAGTGGGTGTGCCTAATATTGGGGTGATGAAAGTAGACGAAGTATTAAATACTAAAGAACCGGTTCCAGTTTCATCTGTCACTGATGCTGCTAAATTAGCACTAGTTGGTGTAGCCAAAAAAGTTGCAACACCACTTGCTAGACCGCTTACTCCTGTACTTATAGGAAGTCCAGTGCAATTAGTTAAAGTACCTGATGTTGGAGTTCCTAAAATCGGGCTGACCATTGTTGGAGTATTTGCAAAAACATTCGCTCCAGTACCTGTCTCGTCAGTAAGAGCTGCGGCCAAGTTTGCACTAGTGGGAGTGCTTAGGAATGTCGCAACGTTGGCGGCCAATCCACTGACACCAGTAGAAATTGGTAATCCTGTAGCATTTGTTAAAATAATAGCTGTAGGAGTTCCTAAAGCTGGCGTAATAAGAGTAGGACTTGTTTGGCCAACAAACAAACCAGTACCAGTCTGGCCTGAAAGTCCATTATTTACAGCGTTATTCGTAGCCATTTAAAATCCTTTTAAACGACGGTTATAATCCCCTGTGGAGCTCCCTGTACTGTCCAAACTGTATTGGCAGTAGTGCATATTAAATTTATAGAATCTCCTGCATTAGTAGATGCTAATGAGCCTGTTATACCGATAGTTGTTGTACTGCTTCCTAATCTAATAGATTGACCGGCATTTTGGGCAATCAACCATCCGCCAGCGCCTTTTCCTAACACACTTATTGATGTGCCATATGCTGCCGTTGATGGAAGTGTTAATGTAACTAATCCTGCATTATTTGCTGTATATCCATTATCAATAGCCATGGCCTGTGATATGCCTATTACATCCGTCCAAGTCAGGCCACCGCCGCTAGAAGCTATTATTAAGGAATTAGCGCCAGATGTAAGCGTGATTCCTGTACCTGCTGTAATTGAGGCAGGCGATGGTGTTCCACCTGTTGCACCTATCATCACTTGTCCATCAGTTAAAGATGCACTCCATGATGGTACGCCAGTAGAACTCGTGCGAATCATAGCGCTGTTAGCTGTAACTAATCCTCCTACTGTATTTGCAGCCGAAGAATATAGGAGCTGATTAATAGTTGTGCTTGCAGGCCATGTTGCTGTAGACCACGTTGGAGTAGATAGATTGCCAGATTGCAGCATTTGCAGTGCTGTTGATGTGCCTGCTAATACTTCCATTGAATTAGAATCTGTCCAAACAATTCCACCAGTACTTGCAGTTAAGGCTTTGCTTGATCCACCATTAGCAAGTGTTAATGGATTTGTTAATGTTAATGATGAAAATGTTGGTGTACTTGTAGGTGCAATATCTTGAGGTGTCGTTAATGTAACTACTCCGCTTTGCGGAACACCAAATGTTCCATTAGCAAGCACTTGATTTTCTGTGCCCATTATATCATCAACTAATGCACCAAAGCTAAAACTTAAATTTCCCAATCCATCAGTTTTTATAACACTATCTGCAATACCATCAGAAGCTGGCCATATCAATTCATCTAATATTAACTGACCATTATTTTTTGGCTGAACAGAAACATCAATATCATTATCAATTCCATCTGCTGTATATAAAACTGCTGTGTTAGCAAGAGAATTAACTAAACGAGGATAATTTACCGCAGAGGCACCAACCGTTCCATAACGAAAAAAATAATTTCCGCTTGCATCTTTAATTCCAGTGCCAGGGAAATCAAAGATATAGTTCTTTGTTAAATCACTTGAACGCAATCCAACTGGCCTATCGCCAAATTGCATTTCTCCACCAGGCTGGAACTGGTCAAACTTAAGATCGGTAGCCATCCGTGGCTCCTTAGTTTAATTATTTGTTCCTAATGCATAAAGAACTACGCTGACATCCGTGCCAGCAGTTGCTGTAATAAAATGCAATATATCACCTGATTTTACTTCACGACATAAACTTTTTGCATCATTAATTAATTCAGACGTAGTCGCAGCAAATCCAGCACCAGCGGGAACCGCAGCCGTTGCATTTAATGCAGCCCAAACTAAACCATTATTTTCAACTTTAATAACAGCTTTGTATCGGCCAGCATTACCTGGGATTGTAAGCGATGTATCAGTAGTGGCAGCTAAGCTAGCACTATATTTTAATTCAGAAAATCTCAATCCAAAATCATCTACAGGTTGTTGCGATAGATAAGGTGCAACCATAATAAAAGTCCTTTTTAAAATTAAACAATTCCGAGTCTTGCATCCGCCGTGTAATGAAATTCATAATAACCTTGGTTTGCTGGATTATATGCAACACTTGTAATAGGAGTATTATTAATAGCTCGCACTACTACAGAATAAATATTTTGATCAGTATCAATCCACCAAGTATTAAAATTAGCTAAAACAGGATTAGATGCACCAACCGGTTGTCCAACAAATACGCGAAATAAATTAGGCGTACTTGAAGTAGGAGCATAAAAAACCATTGAAGGAGAAATTCTTTTTATTGTCTTATAAGTAATAGAAAAAGTTTTTGCATATACCCCATCAAACCCGCTATCAAACAAAAGGGGTACATTTTGTATTAAATTACCTGCCGGAGTAAGAGTTCCCGGAGGAAGCGAAGGAATATAAGTTTTTTCATAATAATATTGACATTGTCTTAATACTTCATCGACTGATTGAACCGCGGGACGAGTTGGAATATCGCCCGGAGTTACTGATATTGAATTTATAATTACTTGCGTGCCTGTATCGGGATATTGAAATGTAACAACAACAGCAAATTTTTCAGTATCGCTTAATTGCACTGCATCAGTAATTTCCCAACCTGTAAAACCATAATCGTTTTTCCCATCATCAACTCCGGCGCTATCTGCTATTGCACTTAAATTAACTTGGGGAGTATCTAAACCGCTTCTAGGAATCAATGTCCAATTTGCTGCGGTTAATGTAAATGTACCATCAGCCGCAAGTGTTCCTATAGTTGTCGGTAGGATAGGCACAACAGAAGCTGAAGTGCCTCTATAGAGATAAATTCGCATAGTGACTCTATCGCCAGCTATTAATTTATATCCATATACATTTACCGACAATCTACTTCCTACAATTTCACGTGCTTGTTCACCCGTTAAATAAGTAAGTATATAGAAAGCATCATTTGTTCCAGCCGTTCCAAAACTCAAACCATGTGTTGAAACATTAACTGACCATGCTACATTCCCTGTAGATCCACGCGCCGCAATTGTTTGATCAACGATATAAGCGGCACTCGTTGAAAGATTACCACCTAATCCAAATTGAAAAGGATTTACAGTAAAATCCCAGCCTGTTAAAAGGCTTGAAATCCGTTTAGAATTATTTCTTGGTATATAGTAATCGCCCTGAAAAGCTTCATTTCTGTTAGACGAATCTAAATCAAAATGCACTAAGTCAATTGATTCACCCTGAGTTGGAACAACCTGAATAGAACTTACCCGTACATGACTGCTAGGAGTAAATGATAAATATATATCTATATATCCATCTACACCGCTATTAACATCATTAGACGCTGGAATAGCATCATCCGTGGAACCAGATAAAACTTGATAATTTGATTGAAAAGTACCATCGACAATAACAATGGGAGTGCCACCACTGGAGGGGCTATAAAGCATTTGAATGCCAGTTGTTCCCAGTACTTCATTACGAACTAATAAACTACCCGCAAGAAAAATATTATCATTTGCAGTGCTCGCCCATAATCCAGAATTTGCTGGGAAACGTTGCCTTAAGTAACATGTTGTTATTCCAACAGAGGTTAAAACATCTAAAACATAAGGTGGACTTGTTGGAACTTTATCATTCCCTGTAATAGCTATTCGTTGAACAGTGACGGTGCCTGTGCCGCTTATGACAAAATCCCAGTTAGGCGCTAATTCAAATACTTGATTAACACCAGCCGTTACTGTGAAAACGGTTGTTTTTCCTTCATTAATAAACACATTTGTAAATGTCGGATTAGAAATCTGATTATTTAATCCCATTTGATTTTTTGTTGGGTCATTAGCATTAGTTACATTAGGCCAATCTTCACGTGTAAATTGCTCAATTCCACCTTCATCAAAAACTCGGATAAAATATAGGTCTAACTCCCCTTCAGAATCATAAGGAAAATAATAAATAACTTCATTGTCGCCACCTGAATTTTGTACAGTGCCGACTGCGCTTAATGTTATTTCAACGCCCATTGACGTATAGGTGTAGTTCGGCGGGGAACCTGATAATTGAAAAACTTCTTTAGGGACTGTCCTAGCTGAATCCCTAAAAAACTGCACTTTACCATTCGATAAAGGTAGCCCATCATCTTTATTGACATAATATTGTTCAATATCGCTTGAAACTACATACCTTTCGTCGAGTGCCATTATTTTATTCCTTGACCTTGTTTTTCAATCATTCTGTTAACAAGCCATTCACGAGCTTTAGGATTTGTCATTAACTTATTAAATCCTACTGATCCTAAATAAGCTCCAGCAGCGGTATGTGGTGCCATTCCTGCTGCAACGCCACCTAATAATAATTTGACATTTTTAGCGCCAGTTTGCGGGTTATACATTAAATTCAATGCTTTTTCGTTCATATTTCGTAAAGTTGAATAATTTTTTAATTTCATTTGAACTTCTTTATTTGGAAATAATGCCTGAAACTGTCTATCACCTAAATTTTCTATTAATGATGCTAATTTTTTAGGCTTAACTCGACCAAATTTATCAAGTGAACCCTTTAAATAATGATTACCTAACAATTTAGATTCTTCTGGTGAAACTAAACTATTAATTTTTTCGATTGTCTTATATTCATCAAACTTTTTGCTTGGTTTAACAATCTTAGCAACTAAGCTTTGAGCATCTTTTTTCTTTAAAATTTTATCAATATCTTCATCTAAAAAGGGTACATAATTTTCTATAAAGTTTTTATTAGCTTTTTCATGAGCTTCTTTTAATTCTTGGGAACCTTTGTTCTCTATTGAGCTTTCAACGTCATTGCGTAATGTTTTTGAAAGTTGTTTATATAATCCACCGGCCGCTTTATCGCTTGAATTAGTTGATTTTAATAATTGGCCACCTTTTTCATCTAAATCACGAGCAAGCATGGTTGATTCTGTTATTGTCGGTGAAACAATAATTCCCTTTCTCGTTAATTCATCGTTAGCTAATTGTTTAGGTTTCCCTTGAGAAACCATATCAGAACCTTTCTCTATACCGCTAACTTTATTAAATAAACTTTTAAATGCAGGATTAATTTTATAAAAAGCTGATCCTTTAATACCTGTTTTCAGTTCTGATGCTAATTTATTAAAATTTGTTAAATCAGGCGTAAATAATTCTTTATCAGCAATTTGATTTCTTTCAGTATAAATATCATTTTTAATCTGTCTATTTTTATAAAATGCATCCGTTAATGCCTTTTTTAAAGCGTAATTATTATCGCCTTGGATTCCTTCAGGTTCAGTTTGATCAATTATATTTGATCCTTCTTCTTTAATTTGATTTTTAATTTTACCTAATGTTGTATCAGCTCCGCTAAAAGGTACTTCACTTGTGACATTTTCAAATAATGTATTAAGTGTGGGTGATTCTATAATACGACCCAAAGGCGTATTTGTTCCTTGTGCTGCTTTTAAATTAGCTTTTAATTCTTCTGGAGAAAGATGTCCTTTGAATAAATTAGCAGGATCTAATGACTTTATTCCCTTTGTTCCTCCACGAATTGTTCCTTCACCAATTAATGTCATTAATGCTGCTTTCAATGGATCTTGATTTTGTCCTGTAGCATATGCAGAGGCAGATCCGGATCGTTTGACAAGTCCTTCTAATCCTTTTGCAGCGCCTCCAATCTTTGCATAAGGCAAAAGACTGCCAAGCGCTCTTAGTTCTTCATCGCCCTGCTTAGGCGCACCTAATAATGATTCTTCTAAACCAGATTCAGGAATTCTTAATTTTTTAATTAAATCTAATGGATTTTCTTTTAGTATAGAGGCTAATGATCCCTCTGGCAGTTTATTACCAATATCTTTTGAGGATAAATAACCTGCAACATTTGCTGGTATATTAGCTAAGCCTTCTAATCCTTTTCTAACACCACCGCCTACATTAAGGATAGGTCTAAGCATATCAGATGGATCAGTTATTTGTTTGGCTACATTTAAAGCATGAGAAGGTAAGTTAATCAATGAGCTTACTAAATCAGAAGGTAAAGAATTTAATGTTGATTTAATATCCTCTCCTATACCTGCCAGTCCCTGTTTTGTTTTAGACACATTAGTATCTGATTTATTGACATTAGGAAAATTTTTATAAATAGCACTCTTTACTTGATCATCAGACCAATTATCAGGATGTGACATCGCTTGTAATGAACCATCAGGCATACGAACTTGAATAGTAGCCATTATTCAAATTCTCCTGTACTTAGATTAAAGACACGTCCTGAATTCTGAGATGCATTAGAATCAGCTTTTTGTTGATATTCTTCTGGCGATCTTAATGCTGATTTATATGTACCTGTTTCATTCCTCAATGTTTTAATAAATGATTTATAATTTTCTAATGCAACTTTCGGATTGTTCTGCCAAGTTGCTGGATTCGTTAATTCTGCTAGTTTTTCTTGAATAGAAGGTTGAATTGAATCGCCATAAAATTGACGAACTTGTTTTGCCAAAATAATAGAATTTGTTAATGCTTTTTGATAATTGATGTATCTATCTGGCGCTTTTCCTAACGCACTAGAGAATTGATCGGCTTTTAATTGTGTCTGTCCAGATAAACCGCCATATTGAACTAAATGATCTGGATTAATTAAATTAATTGTTTTATCTATATTTGATGCAAATAAACTTCTATTTCTCGTTTGAGAATCAGAAATCGCTTTTTGTTTATTTAAATAAAGCTCATTTAACCGTTGCTCCTGATCATTAGGATCAAGAATTTGCTTTCTTCCTGTTCCTGGAACAAAACCCGCTTTTACATCTTCCATTTCTTGATCAATTTTTGCGACAGGTGTTGATACCCTTTTATCTGCTGTGTTTGTTAATTCACTTCTATAAGCATTTAAAGTTTGTGCTTTACTAATATCTGAATCATAGGCTTGTTTTGCATAATTATATTGAGGGCTCTTGTCCCCATATTGTTGTCTTATTCGATCTAACCACATCGCTTGCCCTATAGAACCAGGCGCTATTTGACCACCAAATGGCATTGATGCTTCACGTTGTAATTTTCCAATATTAGCTTGATCGAGAGCGCGTGCCAATTCAGCAGTTTTCATTTCTGACCCAAACTTTTGTGGCTCTTCTTGAACTAAAAGAGACTGCATAGAATTTGCCAATTTCTGCTTTTCTTCTTCTTGTGCCGTTTCATATGGCAATCTTCCAGCTTTATAACCGCTAGTTAAATTGTCCATAAGATCGCGCATCCAAGGCGTTCCTTGCGGTTCAATATTCGCATAATTAACTGGCTGAAATGGCATATCTATTCCTTAAAAAAAGCTGCTTGCAGCAGCAGCACCAGCAGGGCCGCCAAAATAGAAACCTCCAGCACCCGCGCCCATCTTCATTAGTGCAGAAAGCATATCGCTTCTGGATTTGTTTTGATTTGCTTGCCCCTGAAATGCAAGGCTTCCCTGTGTTCCGTACACATTTGATAAATCGCTGGTCAAGTTTTTGGTTGCATCATACCCAGTATCATACAAATGCTGTTCACCTTGTAATCCTGTATCTTCGATACCTAAAACATTTTTTAGCCATTGCTGCATATCATCGCCCATCAGTGAATCACTGATATGGGCTTCATTAGAAATATCATCCATACTGCCACGCATACCACCTGCTGCTGCCGAATTTCCGGCAGCTCTATTCATTTCATCTCGTTTTAACTGAAAGCTTTTAGACGGCGCGTATTTAGCCATAATCTGCTCAAGAAAACCTGCTGGATCGGAGGACATAGAATTATAAATAGGATTGAATCTATCGTATGCAGAATTTCCGCGTTGGATATAGGGATTATAGTTTTCTCTTTCCATGCCTGGAATTTTATTATAATAACCCATAGCTGCATCGGCAGGATTTTTATCATTTCCAAACATATCGCCAAATAATCCGGCGGCAGCTCCTCCACCAATTCCTTTTAAATAGTCAAAATCCATGCTCTTATTCCTTTAAGTGCTGGTAATTGTTTCTATTATACCCGTATCTGTTTTAACCTGTAACTTCTTTAAATCAGTATTAAACCACATCGTACCATTTGATACATTTGGCTGTAAGGCTGCTATTTGCGCCGTTGTTTTAGGAGGAGGCGCAATACCATCTAATACGGCTGTATTTCCATTTACTGTCGAACTAATTGTAGAACTAAATGCATCATTTAATAATGTTACAATATAGTTTAATACCTGAAAGGTTTGATCATTATATAAATGGCTATCGGGCGTTAATTTTCCCTCTTTATCTGTATAAGGCATATCAAAAAAAGCGGGCAATGATGGAATAGTCATCAATAGACCTCAGCCACGCCATTACCACAAACAAAACGTTGGAATCCCCAAAATCTTAATTGAACAGTGAACTCATTAGATCGGCCAAGTTTCCACCATCTTATTTGATTTCTATATTTTCCAACAGTATTTAAGTCTCTCCCTACAACATTACTAAAAGATTGATTGCCATTCTTTGAAAAAGACATATCAACGCGAGGAATATTATTGTTAATGGTAAATCTATTACCTTGTGTTAACATTCTGCCGCCTTGTTGTGTCAAGATAAAACCACCTTCTTGAGTTAACAAAAATCCATCTTCAGCGTTTTCTGAATAAAATTTATTGACACCTTGCTCAATCCAAAAAGTAAACATTCTTATTCTAAAAATAGACGAATCTTGCTTTCGTATAGATTTACAAATGCGTATTCTTGGAATTTCTTCACCATCCGATAGAGGGTCTACGCTATAATCGTAACTTATAAATGAACTATTCATTTCATAAATGCTGGCATCATTAATAGAAATAAAATAAGTTTTTTCATTAAAATAAACTACATTTCTTGCAGGATGATAGTTCATTTTTTCATCACGGATATCAAAAAAAAGACCCGTATTAAAATCATGGATAATAGTTAAATTATCTACCGGATTATAAAATGTTAGTTGAAAAAATAAATGTCCATCCTGTCTATAAAAAAACGCGGTTGATTGATCGGGATGTTTTATTGTAGATAGAAGAAAGTCAATTCCATCTGTTGAAATTCTTTTTATTGAGCTTCCATCAGTTACCATTATACAAGGTGAATTATTTTCATTTTGAGATAACCAACAAACAGTTTCTTCGCTTGCAGCAAAGGTAGGTATAGATACGATACCACTATCAATATTAAAAGATTGAACACGGCGGTAATTTTCAGCTCCACCTACCTGAGTCCAAACTTCACCAACCGTTGAACCTAACAATAATATGTTATTACCGCGTCCTGGCAATCGATGAACGATTAAAGCTACATCAGGCTTTGTCTGTAAGCTAAATTGTTTATTTAATTGAATAGTGGAATCTGTAGCTCTTTCAAAAGCATACCAGTTCTGTGAATTTTGACTTAATTTGGATGATCCAATCAAAAAGAAACTATTATGATAACAAACATAACTTGGAATAATAGGTTGACCTACAAAAGTTAATGTTTGTTTAGTGAAAGTTCCTGTTAAATAATTATATATATACGCGCTTTCTCCGTCGACGATACAAATTTGATTTGAAAGATTTTCATCTATTGATACATCTCCCGTGGTCGTATTAATCTGTCCTAAAAAAATAGGCGCTAGATTCGTATTTAATCGATAAACAGTAGATGATTCAACAGCAATAAGAAAATTTCCACGCACTGACTTAAATATTGCACGTCCTTGGCCTACTGGAAGAAGATTAAGACGTTTTTTGAATCCGGCATAGTTAACAAGCCATTCATCTGAAATAAACATATTATAAGTGCGTTCAGCACTTATTTTAGGATAGCGACCAAAAGTACTTGAACCCACTACATTCACAGGAACAGGCTCTATATTTTGTCTTGCACTCATAGCCATTAATAAAAATCCATTTAAAAAGTATGTTATTAACTAGGCTTAATCCATCCCTTGCCAAGATTAATGAATCCATAATTGAAACTTCCCCGCTTATGAAGTGTTGAAGATTTATTAATCTGTAAATCAAGTGTGCGAGATTTTTTATTAATCCATGCTTCATATTTACTTAATTGCTTCATGATGCTAAGCGGTGTATCCATTTCATATTCGGAACAAATACGATCTGCCAAAGCATAACGCAAATAAGTTCTATAAAACTGATCTATCGTTAGACTTAAATCTTGACCTAAAGAAACAGTAGATAGTCGAAATACTCCATGTAGTTCCATTGGATAAGTTCTATCAGGTTTGAAATAAATATAGAGATTTCCACCACCGAATTGTCTTTCCCAGTACCATTCAAAAGGAAGTGTTTTAATGTTTTCTACACGACTCGATCCAAAATATTGATTACGTTTAGTGTATTTCATGGCATAACGCACTTGATCCAGATAGAAAACTAATGTATCTATCTGGGTTAAGTTTGGAATAGGGTAGACTTCCTGTCCTTCTACGAAATTACCCGTATAGGTGCTTTCGTAGGGTATCATTCCCTGATCAACATCTTTTTCGGTCAAAATATCATTTAACCATAAAAGGCCATCTGATATTTGACCGCCACTAACTGTTTCAAATTCACGTGATACGACTCCAGAGGAATAATACGATCCTGTAATAAGCTCTGTTGTCGTATAAGTCATTATTATTACCTTTAAATGGAAAGACTTTACAAATTAAAGAACATCAGTAAATCCACAAATTGTTAATGTTAATGAATCACTTGCAGCTACTCTATATCTGAAATTCATGCCTCCTGGAAAGCTAACAGTTGGTACTTGTAAAGTATCTATCTGTACTCCGGCAACTCCCGTTCCAAATCTAAGCATAGGTATTGCGGCGGCATTAGCCAATGCAAATTCTGCTGTATTTCCTGCTAAGGCAGCGGTATAAACGATCCCAATGAGTGCTTCTAATTCTTTCGTAGGAGCAGGATTTTCTAAATAGAGCGGAGGAACAAAACTAGAAGTTGATAAATCAACAGCACCTGCTGAAAATGCGCCCGCTGTTCCGCCTGTTAAAATAGTTAATGGCACTTCGTAATAATACTTTCGATATAAACCACCACCATATTGATAAAGTCTGGTATTAAGAGCAGAGCTATCTGTTCTCGCCCAACCTATTCTGCGAAACATGTCATATCCCTTTGGTAAAACAGGACTATTAACACTAAGAGATATCAGGTAGCCAGTAGGCAAGTATTTTGTTGAATCTCCAATCACAAAAACCGCGTAAAATTTACTAGCAACAAGGACGCCTGTGTCTAATCCATTTAAACCAACCCTACTCATTAATAAATTTGTTTCACCATTTCCGGATACTGATAAATCATTAGTATTTGTGCTATCACGTGCCATACCAGGTGAAATACCTAATGAATTTGTACCTGATACAGTAATAGAAAATCCACTTACATAAAGTTCGCCAGCATTAACGATAGGGGTATTAGGCGTTGTCATTATTTATTCTCCAAATTATTCCATTAATTTTTAACTGTGAGAAAGAGGCCATCTAAACCGATGAGAAAATTTCACCGGTTTATATTATTTTTTAAACAGGCAATGCAATCATCATTGCATATTCATCAACCAATGTTTTTCCCCAGATAATGTCATGCACCATTCCGCGCTGATTTTGACCAAATAAAGAGCCATAATATTGACGCATCGAAGCGCCACTATTAGGATCAGTCATTGCAGACGTGGGATAAGGAACTTCTTCAGGTAATTTAGGCATTGCTAGGAACAAAGGATCCCCTGCCATCAATAATCCACATCGATGATCTGGCAGTACGGTGACTTGCATGCCCGCTACAATCGCAGTATTAATATTTTGGGTATTTCCAGCCGTTGCTTGTAAAGGTGGATAAATATCAACGGTAACCTGAGAGCCAGGTGTAGAGGCTGCATTTGTAGTTGCTCTAAATTGTACTGGAGATTGGGAAACCTCATGACCAATAAATGTGAGGAATCGCAGATTAGTAAAACTAGCTACACCATCACTAAATTGGAATTTATCGTATTGTTTAATAGAATTAGCATCACTTGCTGCTGTCGTACCGCTAAAAGTTATTTGAATAACGCCACCGGCCGCATTAGTTACAACGCTTACAACTGTTAAAGTTGCTCCAGCATTTCCTTCAGTACCAGCTAAATGGGTTTTAAGCAAATTTGACTGATACCATTCACAATTTGAAAAACGGCCAATTTCCCAGCTATTCGCTTCACGATTGCCCCGATCAAGTGTGAATTGATTTAAACCGCTATTAACGATAGGAGGAAATGTCAAATCTGATAAATAACCACAGGTTTTGTCTTTAGCTGCGCCAAAATTTCTTAGAAATGCTAAAGAATTTGCTAATTGCAAATATGTAGAAATTGGTGTAATTCCATCCCCATAGAATCTAAATGTATTAGTTTCAGCTAATGTAGCTACGTCGGCCTCAACCTTTGAGCCAATTTCAGCAATTGCTGAACGTCCAAATTTATCCATATAATCACGGACATTAAAAATAAACTGCTGAGCGGTAAATTCATAAGCAGTAGATGCTTCTTTATTTACTGTCAATTGTTGTACGCGCTGCTCTGCTGCTTGGAATGTAATTACTAAACTATTAGTTGTAGTAAAGCGCGGAGGAAGGTCAAATGATACGGTATCACCCAAATTTTTTGGAACATCATCATTGAACCGTTGGAATTTTTTATTTGAAGTAGAAATAAATGCAAAACTGTTTAAAAGTAACGCTAAACCAGATTCGTTATAAGTAATAACTTGTTGTAAAATATTAGTAGGCATCGCAAAGACTCCCTGTCAGAGAACAATTTGCAACGACTTATGAGTTATATGGTTAGAGTTAACCTCTAAGCCAAGGTTGATTTTGCAAGTCTTTAACACTCATTTTGCCGTTGCTACCGGAAACTCTGGAAGGCTGCAAACGGTCGAGTGGTTCGGCTATATTTTGAGACTGAGCATCAGAATGCGCTTGTTTATTGGTACTAATAGATTGTGCCAAACTTACAAGAGCAGCTTGTGCCTGTCGCGGGTTTTTTTCCGCTAGCCGATCAAGTCCAGCAAGCTTTAATGGGTTATTAGAAAGATCATAGACAATATCAGCGGCGTTCTCCATACCTGCTACAAGGTACATTAATTGCGGAAAAGCAGCGGGGTCAAAATCTTTAGTAACTTCATCAAAGTCTTGATATGCGGTTTTACCTTGCGCAATCTTGGAATGATATGAATCAGCAGCGCGTGTCATTTCAGCTCTATGAGCTTCCAACTGATGTTTTTCGTGTTGCTCGCGCATATCTTGATTAAATCTTTCTTGGATTCGCTGATAAATAGCATCTGTATCAACATCTCTAGGAATTTCAGCGTTTCGCTGCTGTTGTTTGGCTTGAATTGCTGATTCTAGATCACGCTGATATTTTGCCTCAGCTTCACGCTTAGCGTTTTCTGCCGCTTGAGACGATTGGTGCGCGACAATTTTTGCGAGTTCATCCCGTGTAAAAAGCTTTTCAGCTTCTTTTCTAGGAGCTGCATTATTATCACTACTACCGCCCATATCTGAAACTTGACTATCTTCCATTCATCATCTTCCATAATGATTTTTTGACCCGCTTTCTTGCGGTAAGTTTCCTCGTTAACGATGGAGTCTCGCCCATTTTTCCGCATGAGTGCGTATACCACGGAAACTCCGTGTAGTAGGTTATTCCTTAACCTTATCTTATAATATCAAGTCAAGTTTATTTGTCAATGGATATCAGCTTATTTCCACAAATTGCTTTCAAAGATTTTTTAACATTAACCAATCGAATTAAATCAATATTCATTTTATCTAAACCATAGCTATATAAAGCGTATCTTTCCTTTTCATTCAAATCTTTTTCATTTTTTATTAAATAATCAAATTGCGCATAAAGATTATTAATATGATTTAATGCCGTGCTAATGTTAGAAACAACATACTTTTCCATAAACATCCTTTTAATTAAATTTCTATTTTTTACGCATCTTGTTTAATGTTATTGCTAAATTTGCCTGTTTACGAGTTTTTGGACTCTTTGAATTTTTTGCTGTTTTTTTCAATTCATCCATAGGAATATTTTTATCTTTTTTTACACCTAATTTTTTACGCAATGCACCTTTAGAATAGGGAGAAATTGCTTTTTGAATCCATTTTTCAGCCATAGCATTACTCCTTATTAAATATTAGGATGTTTTTCATTTCCTGAAATCTGATTAATATGTGAACTAATATTAATAGCTGCTTCTACGGAACTTCTTGTATTTTCAGCATCTAATTCAGCCGCTTTTAATTCATTCTGCACATTGGCATCGCGAATCTTACTGATTGTTTCAATAAATTTAGTTTCAGAATCTCTTTCTTTAATTTCAAGGTTAGCGGCGTCAATTTTAGATTTTTCTTGAATAGCCATAATAGCTATTTGTCCTTCTGATGGCGATTGAACGTCTTTCTGTAAAGCCATCATTTCCATTGCTTGCTTCTTAGCCTCTAATTGAGTTTGCATTTGTTGTTGTTTTTGAGCCATGGCTTGCTGTTGTTTTTGTCTCTGCATCCATTCATTCGCTTTTTCTTTCAATTCATCAATACCACGCATTTCAATATTATCAAGAAGCGTTGGCAAACCTTCTTCATTAAAGAATTGAGCAAAGCCTTGATTAGCCCGCGACATTTCAATAACAGTCTGTAGAGCCATTTCTTTTTGCATAGAAAAATTCACGCCAGTTTCGACTTTTACTTGCAATGTATTAGGGTCATAGTTCATATAAAGAGAACCTTTCTTATTGATCTCTTTAAATGAGCGTTTTCCATTAGGCAATAAAATAGGTAAACTTCTGGGTGTTCTGTAATACTTAGGAATCAAATCAATAATAATTTGAGCAACTCTATTTAGTCCCTTAATATAACCTACAATATAAGGAACGGATGTGGCATCACCTTGTATCGCGCTTCTTGCAAATGCAATTCCAGACATAGCTCCATTATTGACTCCTTGAGCCATATCATATGACCCAAGAATGGTTTGGGTCATTTCATCAGACATTCTAAACGTATCTGAAATCTGAGGAGGAATAGGGGTACGCATTACTTCGCGAGGAGGAGGGAGAGTAATATTTGGATTATTTGTATCTAAAAAATGATTGTACATTAATGTATCAGCTTTTTGCACATTCTGATATGCATCCTGATAATCTTCAGGAATCGATTCAACGGCTACAATAAATTTATGCTGAACCGTATTTTCTAACTCATTTCCTAATGATTGACCCGCAAAATTCTTTAAACGTTGAATACCTTCGGCATGGTACACATAAGGGCGTGTCATCTGCGTATATGAACCAGACTCTTTAATAATAACACTATTACCATCTACAAAAACTAAAGGTAAATGTTTAAAGTTCGTTTCTTTAAAATCCAGCACGCGGCTTTCACAAAATCGATAACGGCAAATATACTCAATCAAGGTTTTTCTTTCATGAATAGGCATAGGAGGCTGCTCAATCAATCCTCTTTCAGTCCATTGTGCCATAAATTTTTCATATTCATCTTTAGTAACACTATGACCATTTGATAGCTTATAAATAGTCGCTTTACGTGTCTTTTTTTCGTAAAAATCACAGACTAATACAATTTCTTCTTTTTCATTCTGAAATGACCAATCAAAGCCAGATAAGGCTCTCGTATAAGTCATTTCTTTTGCTACATCTTCGCCAAATTCGTCTTCAAACTGTTTTCGCGTCATCGGATAAAGTTCAGCACAAAAACGACCGTCACCTTTATGAGATTTTCTTGCTAATGGATCAAATACCGTAAGAGTTGGATCAAATACTCGCTCAACACAAATATTTTGCTCAAAGCTCATTTCATTAACGTATTCAGTAAAGACTCTTAAAACTGAGAATCCACCTGCTAACAAATCACTATAAACGTTATAGTCCAGCATATCGTTTGCACCATCAAAAAAGATGGCACGCAAATGCGCTTCAACTATCTTTAGTGTCTCTACAAATTCTTTATTCAACATAGGTAAAGGAATACCGTCAGCAGCTCTAACAGTTAAGCTAGGCTGTTGTTTGGCAAATTCTCCACGCTTACGAGAAACAAAGGATTCCAATATATTGAATTCGAGCGTGGGATATCCATTGTCAGAAAGTGTCGCGGCTTCTTCATCAGATAAAGAAGTTTTAAAGACAAATTTAACGAATTTTTCAAAGCGATCAACATTTTCACTATTCGCTTGTTGAGCTTCTTCTACATATTTTTTAATATCGGGTAAACGGTCGGTATGTACTTTTGCGAGTTCCGGCATTCCTTGCCTCTCCTGCTCTTATCCTGCGATTAAGCGCCTGATTCATACCTTGAATCACACGTTTTTGAGACTCCTGTCTCTTGTCAATATTGTATATTGTTTTTTCAATTAATGCGATACGTATACCATCTGATAATGTATCGGCTATATCATCAAATGAATGAGATTCATTTGCTGTGATTTTTGACATATGAGTAGTGCACATTCCTATATGTCTAGCTCCAGTGGTAAAAGAAATGCGTTTTGATGAAATAAAAGGTTGCATTTCAAGAAATCTTTTAGTTTTACTCCCTGATTCACGGGTGCGTTCAATTTCTCTTATATGAAGACCTCTAATATTCTTAAGTGTACTAATAAGAGTCACACCCGTTGATTTTTTTTCTATTCCAGCAATCATCGGAGGTTTAGGATGCAACGTACAATTTGCATAGAAATCAATAAATGCTTGCTCTAAGTCTTTAGGCTCTATACGCAATTCAATACAATTTAGCCAGTGCAATCCTAATTCTCCGATTTTCTTACCAAAATTTTCTATTTCATAGACGCCAAAAAAGCTAAAAACAGTAGCATCATTCCAGGATTTTTCTGTTTCTGCTGTATCTACAATTACAAATGTACAAAATATATCTGGCTCTTGATCTAACTCAACAAACCATTCAGGTTTAAATAATGCGCCGCCTGAAGGTAAGGGATTTTGTTGATATTGGGATGCAAAAACATAAGGAGACTTCTCTTGCAATACTAATAGTTTTTCTTTGGGCATCATTTCAGGATAAAGAGCATTTCCAGCTATATCTAATCCTTGGAGTATAGTTGTATGCCATTCATCTACATCTTTACCGCTCGTTAAATAATCGGTTAAATCTGATTCATGTACGCGTTGACCAACATAAATAATAGGAACATTAATACCACGAACACGCTGTCTTATTGTTTCATCATAATTATCAATAACACCTTGTCTAATGGTATCGGAATGTGCTTCATCAGGCTTATGCGCATCATCAATGATTACAGCTCCACTGAATCGATCTAATCCCGGGCATCCTCCATCGTGACCGGTAACCGATCCTGAGCTCCCATAAGCTCTCATTTGACCGCCATGGGTCGTTTTAAAGCGATCTTTAGCCCTACTATCTGGATCAATTCCCACATCAAATAAATAAGAATACATCTGAGATGAAACAATTGATCGAATGAAGGTAGTATGCTTTGTAGCAAGATCATGTCCATATGAAATATATAGAAAATTTGAGTCTGGAAATTCAGCCCAACACCATGCGACAAACATGCTAACAAAGGTTGATTTTCCGCATCCTGGGGGTAAATTAATTATTTCTCTTAAAAGTTCAAGCCGTTTAATTTGTGTGAGTGATCTGCACACAGTAATATGATGGCTTTCTCGTCCAATTGGTTGGGAGACAATGAAATCACGACCAGTGATATGACGAAAAAAGTAACGGGTAAACTCAAGGAGAGAACTACGTAGGCGAGAAGCTTCTTGTTCTTTTTCATAATCAATTTTCATCCTTAACTAAATTCCTTAATTAACTTTCCTTGTTAATTAAAATTAACTTAAATTCATTCAATAAGCTCTTTCCATTTACATTCACTAACTGTCTCGCCTTCAGAATTAATATTTTTAATTATAATTTCACCAGATAGACACTGCTCTCTAAATTCTTCTCCAAGTTTTTCAATCTCTTTTTGAAGCTCAATTGAATAATCAGGGCAAACATGAAGTATTCCATGTTCTCCGTGGATATGGCATTTTCGTGAGTTCATATAAAGATAATTCCTATTTCTTTTTCTTACCTTTAGATCGTCTCGCCTCACTAAATGCTATAGCTATTGCTTGTTTTTGTGGCTTACCCGCTTTTACCTCACGAGACACGTTATCTGAGAATCCCTTCTTTGTGCGTGCTTTCGCACCCTTGACCAATGGCATAATGTTGCTCCTTTTTACAAAAACACGCTGGGTTCCATGAAGCGTTCATCCTTCCACAACGGGGACATTCCCAAGGTGAATTGGATGTGTACGGGGTAAATTTATAATGCCCGATCTGATATTCACTCATCCCTTTCTCACCTGATCTATAAGTCCGTAAAGCCCTAGAAATCCTTGTAAACGAATTGTAGTAGATAAAATCCTTCCTTCATCACCCACCAAATGAGCGATGAATGATTCTTTCACCAGCTCATCAAATTTAGGGTCAGTCTTTATCATCTCTCGTAATTTCTGCTCTAATTCCTTCATCCCCAAATAATCCCTTTGCCTTCGCATGATTTGCATAGTTCGGACACAGCAATTCCCGCTCGCATGGCACCATCGAAATCTACTTTTGCTATTTCAGTGGGAACTCTTATTGAACCATTACACACAGGACACTTATGCGGCTTTCTTCCATCGCGCATATTGCCTTCTTTGATTAGATTAAGTATTTCGTCAATTCTTTCAAACTGAGACAGGTAATGAGTGTTTCTATTGACATCATTTTCTTTCATGAAATCAATACATCGCTCTAATTCGATAAATCTCTGAGATAGCTCACTATTTGCATTCCATTTACGATTCAATGAAGTCGCATGGATATCCATTTTTTCTTCTAAAATTTTTAATCTACACAATATATCGTACGCTGTAATCCCATCCTTAAGATTAACCATTTCATAAAGTTTATTAATATGCCACTCTAATTTATTAAAACGCTCATAAATTTCTTTCATAGGATCTGAAAATATCTCCATTATTTTAAAACTCCAGAAATCATAATTTTAGCCAGTTGATCATAGCGATTAGGTAACTTACGGGCTGCATTGCTATCAAGCAATTCCTTAGAAGCCTCTTGCCAATCTCGATTATGCATTGCTTTTAACATCTTTTTGAATCTCATAATTCCACTAAGTCCAACATTAAAACAGACATTAATTAGAACATACTTACGAGGAAAATCTAAGAAATTAAAGAATAAAAGATCTCCTAGAACATTTTCACAGTTTCTAATATTATTAAGACAAAGATATATAGCTTCATGATGCGTTATTTTATAATCCTGAAGGTTTCGCCCTATACCAATGGTTAAATTACCTTGAGGCGCTTTTACTGGCTCTCCTGTGGCATCATCATAAGCTATCGAACGAAACCCTTCGTCATTCTCAAGTAAGCCAACAACAATCAATCGTTGTTTTTCGGTTAAATTGGGCATTTTAATCGTATGTTCCAGTGCGTTCTTGCAGTTTAATTACGACCTTTTCAAGTTCATAAACTCTTTTATCTGTATAATGTAAGCTAATAGTTAAAACTGCTACTGCTATTATTAATAATCCTGTAATAAATCCTTTATCCATTATAATTCCCTTTATTTACATTTTTTGTCATAATATTCTTCAATACTTTTCAAAATATTTTTTACAGTTTATTCAATACTTTTTATTCTATCAGTAGTAATGTCATCTAAATCAGATTTAATATGCTGTAATGAATGATAAATGTGATATATCATCACTTCTTCTGTTAACATTAATAATCCTTCCTATTATTTTCATCAAGCTTAGCACGCAACTGTCTGACTTCTTCGCGCAAGGTTTCATTCTTTTCTTTTTCTTCTTCGAGTTCTTTAGTATTTCCATAAATTTTAGGAAGAAGCTTTGAAGCAAGCCATTTACGCGTATCGATACGTAATCGAGAACGCGCTGCAAACTCGCTGTTAAATACTTCACGTCCATCTTGTGTCGTTATAGTATCATTGCTGGAATCATCTGCGATATCAACGCACTCTTCCGCTAAAATATCGGCTTGAGCTAATTTAGCCTTAGCGTATTGTGCAGAAAATGATTCATTATACAACCTCCATACACGAATTGTTTCAGGTGTTGGAAATTCAGAATTACTACCACATATTTTTCTAATTCCACAAGAAGAAATTGAAACAACCTCACAAATTTTTTTAGCCAATTCCTCGCTATAAACCGTCGGACGGCCTAATGTCTTTTTCTGTTCTGTGACTATGCTTTTTTGTTTTTCTTTCTTCTTTGGCATCTTGAATATCCTTTACTGCTGATTCCAGCGTTTTAGTTCTTCCTTCACCATTGCACATTGGACAAGTAACAAGAATACCGCCTGTATCGGTATGAGAATAAATATTGCGAACTTTAAACATTTTTTTACGGCCTTTGCAGCGCATACAGCGAATTGTTTTATCTTCCATTGAAATTATTGCTCCATTTTTTTACTACAGTTATCCACAAAAACAGGGGATAAGTATGAGGATAACTATAATAAACTAGCTATTTAAAGCATTTTATATGCATTTCTTTAATTAGTCAAAAAATAACCATAATTAAGAGAAACAATAATATTTTTGTTGACACTGTTATATTACATGGTAATATAAACTTATTAAATAGATATGAAGAGGGTATCCCAAATGCAAAATACTTTATGGCAAATAGGTAAAATAGTTAAGTTTGGATCATTAATCCTCCGTGTTACTTCATTAACTACTCAACATAAATATATTCCCGTTATTTATTCTCTTGAATCAATAGATAAACAATATAACTACGAATATATCCCACACAAAGGACTTTTTCGAATTAACTAAATGGAGGCTTTATGAAACAAAGATCAGATAACAAAAAAACAATATGCTTTTTAAACTCAGTGAGAGGAGAGGAATTATATCAAGCATTTTATCAGATAGGGCTTACCGATATAGATAAATTAATTGGTATAAAATTAATACTACAAGCAGCTTTTTTAAAATTAACCAAAGGAGACAAAGATGCAAATTAGAGGCATGATGGATGGATGGACGCCGGATGATATGGAATGTCACGGCAACTGTAAAACTTGTAATGATTGTGAAAAACGATCTGAAATCAAAGCAGATAATGATTATGAGTGGTACTGTTATGAACAACGAAATTAAACAAAAAGGATTTATTATGGATTCTATACAAGAATTAATACCCTATTTACAAAATTTAATAGAAAAAAACAATTGTGCCATCAGCGTTTCAAAAATTAACAATGAGTTTGTGGTCAGTGTTATAGGACGCTTTAGAACAAGAATTTTCAAAGACACCGATAGCAGAAAACTTATAACAAATATAAAACAACATATTCAAGTGTAATTTTATAGGCATTAGCTTTTTAGCTAATGCCTATTTCTCTTTAAGATTATTAATTGCACAATTATAAGTATTCATTACATTTTTTACCGCTTCTTTAACAATATTTTTATTATTAAACTCTGATGAATATTCCAATAACCAAGAATTAGCTCTTCTTCGTCCATATCCTTGCGCTGTGTCGTAGATAACAGCATTGTCCATGCCAGCGCCCCACTCTTCAAGATATCGAGCTAGAATCGCCTTAAAATCGTTTTTAGGCATATTGGATAAAATTCTATCAATAAAAAGGTAATCATCACGTAAAAGCTCGTAACCTCTTCTCATGCAAATGGATCTGAATATTTTTAACCTTGAAAACATTATGATATCTCCTAGTAGAGTGGATTATTGTCATAACGCCGTTTCTTTCCGGTTGAATCCTCATATGTTTTCTTAGGTTTTTCATCAGCTAAAAATCCAATAAATTTTTGTTGCCAATTAGAAGATTTAGTTTTGTATTTATTATGGACACTTACAAACTTGTCAAATAACTCTACCGTTTGCATTTTTACATTTTTAGCCACACGGTAAAGCTCCTTCATTCCATTTTCATCGGGTTCAAAGTCTTTAGGAAGAATTTTTAAATTAACAGAGCTTCGCGAAGCGGGCTTTTTAAAGTTATCCACAATTTTCTTAGCTCTGTTTGTTTTTATATCTGGTTTATTATCTGTTTCCTTTATAGATTCCGCGATTTCGCGGAATGGAGTCCTCGATTTCGCGGCTTTCATTCCGCGATTTCGCGGAATGGCAAGATTGAACATATTTAATGCTTCGTCAGTTAAGCTATACCATCTAGTTCTGTTATATGTATTATCATTAAAGTTTCCAACAAGAAGTAATTTTAAGGAGATGCATTTTTTTATTAAACGATCGATTTGATCAGGCGACCAGTAAGGAAAAAGAATAGCAAGAGCTTCGCTGGAATTGTATGTCCAATATCTATTTTCATGAAAATGTTTTTTATTTGCTTGATTCTTTTGTAGCCAATAGGCAACGTTATTTAAAAATATAGCTGCATTCACACCAAATTTTTTTGCTATTTCTACATTGAAATGATGTTCCATAATTGTAATCCTTTAATAAAAATTTGACCTTTCCGTGGCCACTGCTATAATTGCAAGTGACTAGGGAATAAGGAATGACGAGCAACTTGTAATTACGTGCGACTTTTCAATGACCTAATCGACACGGGAAAGACTTTTGAGGGTTTTATCTCTTGTTAAACAAAATACTGATGCTGCAATTAAGGCAATTAATTGCAGCAGCCTTTACTTAACTTTGATTCATTTCAGCTTCTGCCTGTTGAATTAAATATCTATATGCTTCTTTTCTGGTTTTAAATAAAAATTCTTCTTTAATCCAAGCTGACTTATCGTCAGAATAAAGCACAGAATTATTCTCTTGATCATTCATTATTCCATTAACTGTCAACTCATGAATCAACGGTTTTTGCATTCCGATATTAAAACAATAGATTTTATCACCTAGTTGAAATTTACTTCCTGAAGGTGCTTTTAACATCTTACAAGGCTCAATCGTTTGATTTAGGGTTGTCATTTATTATATCCTTAAGTTCGGTTTTTATATCATTAAGTGATTTTTGAGCTTTGTCTAAATCCTTTATTTGCGTCATGAAATCAGAAAACCATGTACAAAGATTGCCCCCTATCCAGACGGCGCTGGCTTGTATCATTAAATCTTCACTTTCCATATCACATGATAAATTCTTTAATAAGTCTCTTATATCGTCAAATGTTTCATTAACTTTTTCTATATATTTAGCCTTTTCTTCCTTGCTTACTTCCCTTATGTCCATTTTTTTTCCTTTCAAAAATATTTCCCATAATAATGAATTCCTTACTTTGCAATTGATTTGTAAAAAACTCAAGCAAAGATAATATAATTATTTGTTTTTTAGAATCAATAGCTTCAACTACATCTTTTTGGAATAATTGTCTCCCGTCTCTATCAAAATAAGGATAAGCTTGCATGAGATTATCTGAATTAAAAGATGTACAAGTAATTGATTTTTTATTAGGCGAAAAATATATGATAGAAGGCTTATGATCATATCTAAATGTTAATGATCTTACCTGACACATACCCAATTTTTCACAAAAATAACGAAAATTTGGAAGTATTATTTCTTTTTTAGAATATAATTCATTAGAATTTTCAGATAATTTTAACTCACCATTAGTTAATTCTTCATATTTTTTTTGCCTATCTAATGGAATTTTTCCTGATTTAATCCAATAATAAAAAGAATTTCTTGATATTCCAATTATTGCTGCTGCTTTTCTTATGCTTCCGTAATACTCATGTACTTCGTCAGGCGTCATATTCTTGTGATAACTCCATTTTTTTAATTTTTTGAACCATATGTAAAATCAACGTTAAATAATCTTTAATTTGTGTTTCATTGGGTATTTCATCTTCATACCCACGAATTCCTTCCAAGGTATCGCACCCAGAACAGCTACCATAATAAACAGAAGTATAGTAATAATAATCTGGTTGATATCCAGCACAGCCAATTATGAATAATAACATCCCTTGATAATCACCTTGGTCTATTTCTACGATTCTAGAGGGATCAAGTCTATATTCATCATTTAAATCATAATTCTCATATATAATATTAATTATTATTTTAAGCAGTTCTAAATAATTTTCAGGATGTTTTTGAGATAAAATATGTTTTAATTTATCTTCATTTTTAATAAAAATGTTTACAAATTTGTCTATCATTAAAATCACCTTTTAAATAAATTTGGAAATCGTCAGGAATTGCGCCTGATTGCATAGCATTTCAACCTAACTGATTGCCGTGTGCGGTATCTATGCGGATTATAGTCTCCGGCCATTATCAGTATTAACCTGCGTGTTCCTTCCACGCTGCGATTTCCATAAAAATTGTAACTATTATTTAGCCGTCGCCGGAGCCGGAGCCGATAATATTTATTTGTTCGACCATATTTCAACTCCTTTAATAGATTCACGGGCTTTTTCAGTTACGTCTAAAATTTCTATTGCTTGTAATAATTCAACACGATCAACTTCACATGGAAATTTGCAATTCTCAGGTATAAATTTTAAGTAATCGACTTTACAGCCCACATTATTGATTGCTCAAGATTAGTTTTTGCAATAGACATTGAGCGCATATCTGGATTAAGAAAATTAGCTGCATCAAACTCATTAAATAAAGCTTCTGCTCTTTCTTTAAAGAGATTTAAATATGCTTTTTGGTCATCAGATAAAGGCTTATATTCTTTTCTAAAAGTATCGGTCATTTGTTTTTCCTAATAATTATTAAAGATAGAAATTAGGCACGAATTGCACGTACTAGTAGTGAGCAGCTACCTACTAAAATTAAACCTATGCGGCTGGACTCTCTTGCTTCAGTTAATAATTTCATTTGTTTCACTGTCAACAACGCTAATTCCTGTTGACAGGGTAATACAGATATATTATTATTGCAACTGGAAATCGGGCTATACCACTTCACCTTATTTTTGAGGCAGTGACTCACGGCGAGAGCAACGTATAGTATCTATCAAGTTATTAATTTGACGATTTCCTAATAAATCATAATAGATAATAGCGTTACCAGTTCGATCACGTGCGTTTCCCTTAAAAAAGGAAGTAACTGATGGCTACCCCAAGCACGTGTCGGGTAGATGGAAACGGCACCTAAATAGAGTGGTGTAGAACGCCGGAGGACTTGCAGCCGGACACTTGCGAAAAGCAGAGGCGTGACAGCTTGGAGAGACAGGCGAAGTTTAATTATAGAAAAGATTATGGCCGAAGATACTGATGCAACATCTAATCACCTAGGAAGGATTGGAGCATTCGCGGAATCTCTGCTTGGGAAGATAGGCCTCCAGTTATGGAAATCGCGACGTGGACAGTTGATTAATTGCGGCGTGATGATATACTACGCCATATGAAAAGACGACATATTAACTCAGGTGCGCCAGCCGAATTGCTAACAGCTCAAAAGATTGTTGAGCTTGGTTATGTAGTCTCATTTCCATTTTTTTCTAAAGCTTCTTATGACTTGATTGCTGATACAGGATTGAAACTTATAAGAGTACAAGTAAAAACCATTTATCAAGGTAAAACTGATAATGGTACAAAATGGATGATGGACTTTTTAAAACCTAGGGGAATGCAGAGTAAGGTTGAAAAATATAGCGCAAAAGATTGTGATTATATTGTAGGGGCTTGTCCTACACACAACACTTGTTATGTATTTCCTATTGAAGTAGTAAAAGATAAAAGACAAGCGACATTCTACTTTGATAAACAACCGCATCCTAATGCAAGAAATTGGGAATGGGTAAATGAATATCTGGAAGAATGGTTCTAACCGGTGCAATTCCAACCGATTTCCTCAAATTTTTAAAAATAAATGAACTAAACATCAAGTAGGCATGACATGATTACAGAAGAACAATTGAAGCAAAGAAAAAATTACATTGGCGGTTCAGACATGCCAATTATTTTAGGATTATCTAAATACAAAACCCCTTATCAACTTTATTGCGAAAAAAAAGGAATTCTTGATTTATCTTATGAGCAAACCCCATTGCAATACTGGGGAAATCAACTAGAAGTTTTGATTCGCAAAGAATTCCGAAAGCGCAATAAAGTAAAAATAGAAACTCCAAATACAATTATTCATCCATTTTATGATTTCTTGGGCGCAAATCTTGATGGATTTATACCCAAATGGAATGCTATATTCGAGGCCAAATGTTCACATGCCTATATGAGCTCTGTATGGGGTGAACATGGATCAGATACAATTCCAATGGAATATTTAGTTCAAGTTGCATTTTATTGTTCTGTAATGAATGCCGATTGTGCTTATATAGCTGTTTTAATTGGAGGTAACGATTATAGAGAATTCAAATATAATCGTGATCTTGAACTAGAACGAACAATAATTGATGCGGCATGTAAGTTTTGGAATTCTGTTAAAAATGATAGCCCACCGCCAGCAACGGCCATGATTGATCTTAAGCTAATGTTTCCAACTCATTCGCCAGATAAGATAAAAACTATAGATGCTGAAGTAATGGAGCATTTATCAAAGTTTAAGCAAGTTAAATCGAAAATGAAAGAACTTGAAGATATTGCAGAAAAAACAAAATTTAATATTTTGTCTTATGTGCAAGATGCTGAATGCTTGATTGACGCCAATGGCGATACATTGGCAACATATAAAGCGAATAAAAGAGGGTCACGAACGTTTTTAATTAAAGGAGCAAACAATGACGAGTGAAGTTAAAAAAGAACTAGATAAATATATAAAAGAAGTGCAGGACAATTTAATAAAACCTATTGAAAATTTAATGAAAGCATTAGAGGAAAAACTAATATTAATAGCAAATCAAGAAAATATCCTTATTAAAGAGGCTGACTCTTTAAAACAAAGACACTCAATTATATCTGACAATTTAGACAGAGTCTTTCCAATGATAGAAAAGATTGAAAAAAATAACCAACATTTTTGGATTCAGCTTGATAGTTGTTTAAATGAAGCCGTTCAACAAGGAATAGAGAATTTTTTAAGCCGATATAAAGTAAATATTAATATTTCAAGCGATGAGGGAAACAAAAATGTCTAATGAATTAACAATTACACATAACCAAGAATTACAAATAGCACGTCAAGAAAATGAAATATTAAAACTTAAATTTGAGCTTCAAAAAATACAAGCCCAGAAATCATCACGTCTTGAAGATAGCTTGTTTTCAGCTATATTATTTCCACATTATAAAATGGTCGCTGAAACACTATCCAAATCTGGTGTCATTCCTAATATTTATAAGGGAAAACCAGAGGATATTTTCGTTGCGATGGCTATGGGGTATCAATTAGGTTTTCCAATAGAGCAAGCATTGCAAGATATAGCAGTTATCAATGGACGTCCATGTCTTTGGGGCGATGGGTTAATGGCATTAGTTCTCGTACATCCGGAATGCGAAGATATTGAAGAATTAGCTATTTATAGCGGTCAAGTTGTTACAGGATACATTTGTACTGTTAAACGAAAAGGTCATAAACCTCATTTTAAAACATTTACTATCCAAGATGCTACAAATGCCGGTCTTTTATCAAAAGGCGGTGTATGGAAAAATTATCCTGAACGCATGTTGCAACTTCGTGCAAGAGCATATGCATTACGCGATAAATTTGCTGATGCATTACGCGGATTAAGACAGGCTGAGGTTGAAGAAGATGATGCTAGAATTATTGAATCTGAAGTGGTATCCTCTCCAGTAATTGAAAATACCCAAGTAGAAAAACTTAAAAATATATTAAAAAATAACAATCCCCCGAAAGACACGCCAAAACAAGAAGAAAAGAAACAAACTGAAACATCAAAGAAAAAAGATGAAGTTATTGATGATGGAACAGTCATTTCTGATGATGATATTCTTGAAATACAACGATTAATGGAAGAAAAAGGTTTTGACGAAATAAGACGTCTTAAAGCGATGGACTATTTTAAAGTAGAAAAACTTATTGATCTTACTAATTCTCAAGCAAAAGTTTTCTTGACTCAATTATCAAGAGCTTAATGGGAATAAAATGATCAATAAAGCAACTATTTTAGGATATGTCGGCAAAAAAGACTTTAAAACTACAAAAAATGGCACTCAGTTATGTCAATTATCAGTTGCTACTAATAAAAAATATATTGATTCACAAGGTTATAAAAAGAATATAACCACATGGCATAATATTAATTTCTTTGGACGAATTGCCGAAGTCGCAAATAAATATGCTTTAGTGGGTGAGTTAGTTTATATAGAAGGTGAGATAAATAATAAAAAAATAGATGAAAATGGAGTCATTAAAATTATTCACTCGATTACTGGCTCTGAAATTAAAGTATTACATATTAAAGCCAAAGAAAATAAAATTTTTAATGAAAACGACAATATTGGAAATATAATTGATGATTTTAATCAGGAGTAACCATTTTGACAAATGAAATAAAAAAGTTTACTAATGAACAAATAAATTGGATATGTTATCAAATAGGAGAATGGTATCTTGATTGGAAAAATAACATTGTTGTATCTAATACAAATGGGACTCAACATAGATTAGGTTATGCAAAAGACGAATTAAAAAATATGATATGTGGTGATCATAAAGAAATTCCTATTGAAAAAACATTCTATGTAAATATTTATACAGAAGGTCATGGCTACAAAACTCATGATACGTTGGAAGAAGCAAAGGATTCCTGTACTGCTAGCTTAGGAATTTTAAAAGTAACTTATTGTGAGGATGATTTAATTAATGAAAATGAACAAGAGGATATCCACCGAGAATTAATAATAAAAGATAATTTCATTACTGGATTATTATGAAATAAGAAGTTATTTGTACACATAAATCAATCAAACCTATAAGACAATACACTACAAGGAAAAACCAATGAAAAAGAAAATTACTTTAATTTGTGCATTATTAGCTAGCAATTTAGCAATAGCATTACCTTCAACTAGTGACGAATTAGGTGATACAGCCGTTGCGTCTGCTGCAACTTCTGGAGTTAGAACAAAAGTTAATTTACCGACTGTACTACGTAGTGTTCATGGCGTAACAATTTACAATACCACTCCAGGTTTTAAAGACTTCCAATGGACAGTTTCACTCTGCCCAGAAAACATGGCCTGTAAAATTATAAAAGAACATATGGGCTTAGCCACTGGACAACACTGGGGAAAAACTTATTATTTAGAGGCTACGGTTGCATATCCTCGCGCTGGAAGTAAAGCAATTACAGCTAAGACTGAAATTACGGGTGGCGCATATGGCGTTTCTTATGACACCAAATATGTAGAGGTATGGCGCTAATGCTAAACGCTTGTACACAATTCACTGATCGAGAATGTAGAAAGGAGGACTGTTGTTTATTAAATAATCATAAGGAATTTAAAATGCAGAGTGTTACAAGCCTTTTAATGGAAAATTGCGAGAATGATATTAAGTTTCAAAAAAAAATGATTATAGGCCAATTTATTTGGGTAATTTTTAATTTATCCATAACTTATTTTGACTGGGTGGCATTAGATTATAGTCATCCAAAATCAATAGGAATAGCTTTTGGTTCAATAGCAGTAACTACATTATTTTCAATTTTATTTCTAATTGATTCATTGATAGATCTGAGGAAATACAAGCTAAGATATAAATTCTTAACAGAAATTCATGCTCAGCAATTAGCATCTGGTGAAATTGCACAATATATCAATGCTCAAAATACTTATGAGCAATTAATAAAAAATCTATCTGAGAAATATCCAGAATTTAAAAGACAATAAAACGGCTTTGGAAAGATGAGTGAATTTACTTGCTGCAAGTGCAATAACACTTATGATAAGAATCCTGATGAAGAAATGATTAAAAATGAATAATATTATTAAAATTTGCAGTAAACATGGAGAGTTATCTGAAAAAGATTTATATATCAAAAAAGATAATAAAAGATGTAGAAAATGCCAAAGAGAATGGTCTAAGAATAATTATGAAAAATATAAAGAAAAAATATTAAAACGACATGTCGAATACACAACTAAATATAGAAAAGATAACCCAGAAAAAGTAAAAAAATATAATAAAAAATACTGGGATACTGGAATTAAAGAATTAAAATCAAATTATATAAAGGATTCATTATCAAGAAATTCTGTTTTAAGTGTAAGCGAAATACCACGTGAATTGGTTGATCTATATAAACCGGTATTAGCCATAAAAAGAAAACTTAAAGAGAAAAAAGACAATGAAAATTGTTAAAAATTGCATATACCACGGCTATCTCACCGAGAATCAATGTAGAAGAATAATTGAAAAAAGGTGGGGCACTCAGCCAAACTATAAATATACATGCCTAGTATGTATAAAATTATACAATAAGACTTATTTAAACAAAGAAGATAAAGAACATCAAGAGCGCATAAAGAAACTAAGAAAAGCACAGAAAGAAAAACATGCTGTTAAATTGTTAGAGTCAAGAAGGGAAAGACAAAAAAGAAATAGAAAAAAATTAAATGAGTCAGCTAGAAAATTAAGACTTAAAAAATTAGAAAAGATGCGCCACGAT
>Ga0193755_1000033_pt1 | contig 36656 bp, 32 predicted proteins | sample H1a2metaG_FD_144921 | JGI IMG/M metagenome (GOLD analysis project Ga0193755, IMG submission 144921) | Soil microbial communities from a riparian zone of the East river system, Colorado, United States - H1a2 | ecosystem: Environmental > Terrestrial > Soil > Riparian zone | place: USA: East River...
GCCGCACGCCTGCTCGGGGCTCATGTAGCGCGCGGTCCCGACGACCGGGCCGCCCGCGCTTTCGGCCGCCCCCGCCCCTCTCCCCAGCGCGATCCCGAAGTCGGTGACCAGCGCGCGCTCAGTAGCGCGCTCGATCATGATGTTGTCAGGCTTTACGTCCCGGTGAATCACGCCGCGTTGATGCGCGTAGCCCAGCGCCCACGCGACTTCCTGCAGCAGCTTCATCGCCAGGCGCGTCGGGAGCGGGCCGGCTCGCTCCACGCGATCGCGGAGTGTCTCGCCGTCCACGAAGCCCATCACGAAGAACACGAGCTCACCGCGTGCCTCGACGAGGTGAATCGGCACGATATTGGGATGCGCGAGGCCGGCGGCGGTCCGCGCCTCCGCTCATCAGGGCGCGTCGCGAAGTGCGGCGGGAGCAGCTTGATCGCGACGGGGCGGTCGAGCGCCACATCACGGGCGAGCAGCACGATCCCCATACCGCCTCGCCCGAGCTCGCGCTCGATCGAATAGCGGCCGGCGAGAAGCTCCTGGAGAGCCAGGAATTCGGAGTTGATCGACGCGGTCATGTGTGTCTCGTCCTACGAGCAGAGCCTCGCTGCGTTTCGAGCTGCCAATGCCACAGAACAAGACGAGGGGCCCGTACGGGACCCCTCGTCTTTTCAGTCCGCTCCTCTACCAAATGAGTTAGGCAACCCCGCACATCATTGGATCTTGACAATCGACGCCACGGAGGGAACCCCGTTGGCATCGAGGATGAACAGCATGTAATGCCCAGGCGGCGCGAGGTTGGCCGTGCTCGGAGCCTGCACAGTGAGACCGCCCCCGCCCGGCTGGAACGTCAGCTTGAGGAACCGCTGGTTTGTATTGAAGGCGTGGGTAACCGATCCCAGCCTGAGCAGGGTCACCGTGGAGATGTTGGCCGCGTCGGAAGTCCCCACGAAAAAGTTCGCGGCGTACCCGACCGTCGCCGGTGCCGAGGTGATCGTCGGGCGTGGACCCTTGAACAGGTATGGCGGCGAGTAGAACTGGGCGTCGAGATAGCTGGGACCCCAGCGGCCGCCGCCCGCAGACAAGACCCGGCCGTCTGGCAACAGGAGCGCCGTGGAGTGATAGATGCGCGGCCTCTGCTGGGGCGCCATCAGCTTGTAGGTCTCGGTTGCCGGGTCCCACAGCTCGGGTGTCATCACCGGTGCGTCGGGGTCGAAGACGTCCGAGTTGGTCCCCCCTCCGATGGTGAGGACGGTGCCGTCAGCCAGCAGCGTCAGGTTGTGCTGGGTACGCGGGAAAGCCATCGAGGCCGTCTGGCGCCAGTGTGGAGACGGGGCCGTCATGTCGAGCACGTACGTGGTGGCGACCGCCGGCACGGTGGGCGTATCGGTGTGCCACCCGCGGCCCGACTTCATGATCTTGCCTGGCGTGTACATGACCGCACTGCCGGCGTGTACCGCGATCGGATCGACCGTCGTCCAAGTCTGGGTGGCGACGTCGAGCGCGTACGTCGGGATCTCCAGCCTATTCGTGCTTGTCACCAGCACCCGACCATCGGGGATTACAAAGGCGTGTGGGTAGTATGGGAGGTCGAGCGACGCGCGCGTGAGCCGCGTCCAGGTTCCAGTCGCCGGGTCGAACACCTCGGGCACCGTCGCGTTACAGCCGGCGCAGTTCACCTCGCCCTCGAGCGCCAGCATGCGCCCATCGGGCAAGGCCGTCACGGTGGGGTACCAGCGGGCGACCGCCATCCGCGCCGCCGACGTCCAGGTCTGCGTCTGCGGATTGAAGATCGTGGCGTCGCGGATACCGACGTGCACATCGCTATGCCCGCCGATCACGAAGACCCTGCCGTCCGAGAGCAAACTGAGACCGGCGCAGAAGAGGTTCGCGGACAGGAACGGCACCGTCGTCACCGTGAGCGTCGCCGGATCAAAGACCCCGGCGCCGGTGCCATCCGTGTGGTCGTCCCACGCGAGGACCTTGCCGTCGGGCATGAGCGCCATGTGGATCGCCACCAGCGGCCAGTCGAGAACCTGTGACCAGAGCCCGACCACGGCGGGGTCGGTAGACGAGCTGTTGGCAACGGTGACCGCGACTTGCGTCGATACCGTTTGATTACCGGAGCCGTCGCGGGCGCGAGCCGTCAGGTTGTGCGATCCGTTCGACACCGTCCCGCTATTCCACGAGATCGAATACGGCGCAGTGGTGATCTCCGGCGCGAGGGGATTGCCGTCAACGAAGAACTGGACGCCGGCGACCGCGGAGTTGTCGGAGGCGTCGGCCGTCACAGTGACGGTGCCCGTGAGATTCGCTCCGGGGGCGGGCGCGGTGATCGCGACAGATGGAGGCGTCACATCTGGCGGCGTGGTCGTGAACGAGACCGAGGCGTCCGTGCCGAGGATCTTGGAGTTGTCGGCGCGGGCGAGGTATCCGCTCAGTACGTGAGAGCCCACGGGCACGTTCGTAAACTGGAATGCCCCGTCGAGGGTCGGGTCGATAACCTCGGGATTGGCATCGAGCTGGAAATTGACGTGATTGACCTGCGTGAGATCGCCAGCGGTGTTGTAGGCGACGTTGACCGTGGTACCCGGGATGACGCCGCCGGCGGCGGGCTGAACGATGATGAGCCGGGGGGCCGACGAGACCGAGACCGCCATATCGCTCTGGATTTCAGTGGCGCTCAGCGCGCGGTTGTAGATACGCGCGTCGTCGATGCGGCCCTGGAAGTACTCGCCATAGGGGACGTTGCCACCAATGCGCAGCGGGCTGGTGGTGGTTTGGAGCGTCCCGGTCTGCGCGGCCGTGGCGACCTGGGTGCCGTTGATGAACAAGCGGATGGCGGCGCCGTCGTAAGTCAGGGCGACGTGCGTCCACGTATTGACGGCGAGCGCGGTCGGTCCTCCGACGAAATGGACGGTGCCGTTGAACGTGCCGCCCCCCGACGGGCGGAGCGGGCCGGCGTCATTGCTGGCGTTGAGGAAATACGCATCGACCTCGCGCTGCATGATGGTGCGCCAGCCGCTCTGGGTGCCGGTGGGAAAGACCCACGCCGAGAGCGTCATGGCGGTCGTCACGTTGAGCGAGGCGGAGCTGTTGACCACGACGAGGTTGTTGACGCCGTTGAAGCTCAGCGCATTGCCGTAGCGCCCCAGCGTGGACCAGGTCGCCCCGGAGATGGTGCCCGTGTTGTTGTTGCCGGAGGCATCGGCGACAGTAGTGCCGGTGCCCTCGTTGAAATTCCACGCGGCCACGAGACCCGACTGGGCCTGCGACATTGCTGGAGCAGCAGCGACAAAAAGGAGGATGCTTACGACGAGCCGCAATAGACGTTTGATCAACTCAACCCCGATGCTCGGAAGGATCTGGTGGTACTTCTTGCGGCTGTATTAGCGAGAGCACTAAACATGCCTGCTCTACATCAGAAGTCCACCGATTTTTCGTCGACGGACGACGCAACCAATCCGAATTGTGTAACGCCAATGCCACAGTTGCCGACCGGCTTCCTGCTAGTCTGATCTTGCGCTCAAGCGTGCCTAGAGGCTTAGTAGTTGCGGAAGCATCATCGCGGGAGGAAAGCATGACAGCTTCGTCGTGGCACACCCTGTTTCTGTGCGGGACTCTTGTGATTGCGCTTGGCACCGACGCCAGGACGCAAGAGAGACCGCAGGCTCAGAGATCACCAGGAATCACTGTCTTCCACTTCGGGCCGTCTGCATCCGGCGAATCTACGCGGGCGTGCCGGCAGGAAGTGAACAACAGCGGGCGTGCTCGCACGCTGTTCCGGGAGTACCGCACGGCCGATGGTACGCCGCTCACCATCAGTGGTCTGGTGGCACTGCGGTTCAAGGCCTCGACGAGCGAGCGCCAGATTGACTCGTTGATCGCGGCGACGGGCATTGAAGTCTCTGCCGCCACCAATCGGTCGAGATGCCGCAGGTACGTATTCAGGCTCGTGCACCCTGAGGACGACGCGATCGCGATTGCGAACGCGCTGCGGGCGAGCGGTCTTGTCGTGTACGCCACACAAGACCTCTCAGCCGGTGAGTCCGAAGGAATCACCAAAGATTCGTTCTTCGTCGATCAGCTCGCCTTGAGCGCCTTCGCGAGGCACGACCTCGTCGCTGAAGCGGACCCGGCGACGTACGGGATGGGCCAAGTGCTGAGCGATTACACCGGGTCGTTGATGCGTGTCACCGGCGCGACGTTGTCGGCACAGATCTCCGGGATGAGCTCCTCCTCGAGCGCCGTTGACTTCGTCAGGTCCCACGGGATTACGACGCTGCGTCTCGAGGTACCGGACCGCAGTCCCGTCGCCAGTGTGCGCGTCATGCTCTACTCGCTCAGCGGCACGCCCGTACGACAGCTGGTGAGTGAGGCGCTGCAGGCGGGCCGCTACCTCGTGGGTTGGGACGGGATGGATGATCGCGGGCGGCGGGTTCAGCCGGGCGTCTACGTGGCGGTCATGACCGCCGGGAATTTCCGTGAGACGCACCGCCTGGTTCTGCGCTAGTCTCCTCTCGCTCGGCGCGCTGAACGCGGTCCGGGCCCAATCGACGCACCTCAGCGATCTCGAGCAAGCGACCCCGGCCGCTACCGGAGACGCGGTTGCGAGCGGAGCCGCCGGCGCGTGGCGCGCATTGTGGACCGTTCCGGCCGCCGCCCCCTCACTGCGGGGGGTGCTCCTTGGAGTAGAGCACAATGAATTCGGCAGCGTCACCACCGTACTGGCAGCGGCTCGATTCAAGGTGGGCGTTCTCTGGCAGCTGCAATTCGCTCAGTCGCAGGTCTCCGACGTCATCGACCCGGACCTCATCGCCCAGTATCCAGATCTGGCGGCGCTGAGGGTGGTGGCACGGTTCGTCGCGGTGGATGGCGTGCACACACTGGGACGCACCACGGTCTCCGCAGGCTTGCGCCAGGAGTACGACGAGTTGCTCGGCGTGCGCGCCAGAGGCGTCACGGCTCGAAGCTCGATCCGTGTTCGTGTGGGTCGCCGCACCGCGCTGGCAGGCGTCATCGACCGGGCCTGGTCATCGGGCCTCGGCGCGCCGGCCGATGCGAGAGTGCAAATCGCCGTCAGTCAGGATGTGATCACCAAGGCGGGGCGCGTCCAGTTCAACGCCGGAGCGCGAGTGGGGCGTCTGCGCGAATCCGAGATCAGTGAAACCGCACTTGCTCTCGGGACAACTCTTATCGTCGAGGACATTCTGTCCATCAACACGAGCGCCGGTTCCGAGCGCCTCTCGCAAGGTCCCTGGTCCTGGCGCGGTACGCTCGGGATCGGTGTCGCACTCGGGTCGCTGGGAGCCCACTTCCGGTACAACTTGAGACCGGAGGGGAGGGGGTCCTCGAGAGCTGTAGCGGTCACCTATTCGCAACGCGAAGCCCCATAGGCGGGTCTCTATTTCGTCCCTCTCCTTCCCTTTCCTTCTTCGGAGCACCCGTATGCGTTACGCGTTCGTCCTAATCCTCCTTGCCGCCTGCCGCGAAGCCCCGATCACTACGCTCGGCACGCCGAACTTCAGCGCCCTCGGCGCGGGGTCCGCAACGGTAGTCAACGTCAGCCGCGATACCACCGCCCAGAACGAGACCCCACTCGCCGTCAATCCAGCGAACCCCAACAACATGATCACCGGCAACAATGACTGGAATTACAACGACGGCTGCGGCGTCAACGCGACCTTCGACGGCGGCAAGACCTGGACGCCGACGCTGCCGAGCGGCTTCATCCCCGGGATCACGCAGTTCACGAACGACCCCGCCGTGCCAGGGACCGGCGCCTATGATTTCGGCGGTGATCCCTATGTCGCGTTCAGCCCGGACGGCCGCACCGCCTACTTCACCTGTTTCGGCTACGTGGGAAAGAACGTCGCCCTCTGGCTCAGCCGCTCGAGCGACGGCGGCCGTACCTGGACCGCGGGCGGCCCCGATCACCCGCTCACGCTCGTCAGCGCATTCCAGGGCGATGGCAAGGCGCGCGGATCGAACGGGCAATTCCCCGATCACGAGTCGATGACCGTCGCAGACGACGGCACGATCTACGTGCCGTGGGCGCACTTCACCGGCTTCAGCGGTCACTCGCCGATCTTCATCGGGGTGTCGCGCGACGGCGGCAACAGTTTCGCGCTCCCCGTGAAAGTGTCGAGCGGCTCGGTTCGCAGTGACCAGGATGCGCGTGTCGTCGTCGACAACGCGACCGGGTACGCCTACCTGACGTTCGACAATTCCGTGCAAGGCGGCAAAGGCACGGCGATGTTCGTGAGCGTGTCAACCGATCACGGCGCGACGTGGAGCAAGTCGTTCAAGTTCGCCACGTTCCAGAATCCGGTCTGCCTCTACCCGCCGTACTGTTTCAACATTTCGGGCGGGCAGTTCCGCGCGCCTGGCTCGTATCCCGCCCCCGCGTTTGATCCGTCCACGGGCCGTCTCTACGTGGCGTATACCGATATCGTGAACGGAAAGGCGCAGATTCTGCTGACGTACGCGAACGTCAGTGACATCACGAAGTGGAGCACGCCCGTCATCGTGGCGCCCGCATCGGGCGATCGCATCAACGTCGAGCTGAGCGTCGAGCCGTCGACCGGCAGGCTCGATCTGATGACCAACGACCGCAGCTTCAGCGGCAACACGCTGTTCGATGTTTCGTACATCACGAGCGCGGACGGCGGCCAGACATGGTCGACCACGCGCGTCACCAAGACGAGCTGGGATCCGTCGGCGTACGGCGTGCCCTGCTCCTCGTGCGCCAACGGCATTCGGCCCTTCGTCGGTGATTACGACGGCATCATCTCGCTCCCGGGCAGCGCCGCGATGACGTGGACCGGGCCGGGTAAGACGTTCGGCACTTATCCCACGAACCTCGAGGTCTATTTCGGCAGCGTCACGCCGTAAGGCCATGCCCTCTCGCCGCGACTTCCTCGTCAACCTCGCCCAAGCCGGCGTCGCGCTTTCCGCGGTCCGGGTGTCGAAGCATCTGCCGGTCTCCCAGACTCCTGGCTCCAGACTCCTCGATGTCCCCATTGGCCTCGACTGGCGCATGCTCGGCCCGTTCCGCGGCGGCCGCTGCGACGCGGTCAGCGGTGTGCCCGGCCGACCGGACGAGTTCTATTTCGGCCACGTGAACGGCGGCGTCTGGAAAACAAAAGACGCCGGCAGGACCTGGTTCCCAGTCTTCGACGACCAGCCCGTCTCGTCGATCGGCGCACTCGCGGTCGCGCCGTCGGCACCCGATGTGATCTACGTCGGCAGTGGCGAGTCCACCTTGCGCGACTCCGTTGGCTTCGGCAACGGCGTCTACAAATCCACCGACGCCGGCCGCACCTGGACCCACCTCGGCCTCAGCGACACGCAGCACATCGGCAAGATCGCGATCGATCCCCGGAACCCCGAGGTCGTCTTCGTCGCGGCGATTGGCCACCTCTATACCGCGAACCCCGAGCGCGGCGTGTTCCGCTCGCGCGACGGCGGCCGCACCTGGCAGAAGGTGCTCTACAGGGACGAGAACGTCGGCGCGGTCGAGGTCGTCATCGACCCGACCGATGCGCGCGTGGTCTACGCAGGACTGTGGAATACGCGGCGGCCGCCCTGGTTCGTCTACGCGCCCACCAACGGCCCCGGTGGCGGGATCCACAAGTCCACGGATGGTGGAACGACGTGGCGGCAGCTGACGACGGGCCTGCCGCCCACAGGAATCGGACGGACCGGCATCGCGGTGGCGCCGTCCAATCCTCGGCGCGTGTACGCCGTGGTCGACTCTCTCGTGCCTGACCTCACGTCCCCAGCCCCTAGTCCCCAACCCCCAGCCCCTGGCCCCCCACCCCCAGCCCCCGGACAAGGCGGCGTGTTCCGCTCCGACGACGCCGGAGCAACCTGGCGGCGCGTCGGCAGCGACCAGGCGCTGTGGGGCCGCGGCTGGTATTTCGAGAAGATCGCGGTCGATCCGAAGGACCCCGACATCGTGTACGTGCCGAACGTGGCAGTGAACCGCAGCCGCGACGGCGGCGCCACCTGGGACGTGATCCGCGGCTCACCCGGGGGCGACGATTACCACCAGATCTGGATCTCGCCCGAGAACCCGAACATCCTGATCGTCGCGAGCGACCAGGGCACGATCATCACGCGCAACGCGCGCACCGCCGATCCGCGCGCCATGACCTGGAGCTCGTGGCTCAATCAGCCCACTGCGCAGATCTATCACGCATCGGTCGACTATCGCTTCCCGTACTGGGTCGTCGGCGCGCAACAGGACTCGGGCGCGGTGGCGGTGCGCTCGCGCGGCAAGTTCGCGCAAATCTCGCAGCGCGACTGGGAGCCGATCGGCGCAGCCGGCGAGAGCGGCTACGCCACCGGCGACCCGCTGCATCCCGGCGTGATCTACGGCGGCGAGGGCAGCCGCTGGGACCTCGAGACCAACCTGTCGGTCCCGAACACCTCGGCGCCGAAAGGCACAGAGACCGACCGGGGCGACTGGACCCAGCCGCTGGTGCTGTCGCCGGCGGACCCGCACGCGCTGTATTACGCCAGCCAGTTCCTCTTCAAGACCATCGACGGCGCGCACACCTGGAAACAGATCAGCGGCGACTTGACTCGAGCCGATCCCGGCATCCCACCGAATCTCGACGCGACTGCCGCCGCGGCCACGGACCGGAACGGTAAGCGGGGCGTCATCTACGCGGTGGCCCCGTCGCCGCTCCGCGTGCCGGTGATCTGGATCGGCACCGACGACGGGCTCATCCAGGTCACGACCGACGACGGCGCGACGTGGCGCGACGTCACGCCGGCGGCTATGACGCCGTGGAGCCGAGTCACGGGCATCGAAGCGTCGCATTTCGACGCCGACACGGCGTATGCGAGCGTCGACCGGCACCAGCTCCAGGACTTCGCGCCGTATGTCTATCGCACGCGCGATCAGGGGCGCTCCTGGCAGCGCATCACGGCGGGCCTGCCGGATGGCGTGTACGTCCACGTCATCAAGGAAGACCTGCTGCGCCGCGGGCTGCTCTTCGCGGGAACCGAGCGCGGGGCGTTCGTGTCGTTCGACGACGGAGACCAGTGGCAGCCGCTGCAGCGCAACCTGCCGGTGACGTCGGTGCGCGACTTCGTGGTGTACGGCAACGACCTCATCGTCGCCACGCATGGCCGCGGGTTCTGGGTGATGGACGACATCAGCGCGCTGCGACAGGTCACGGACGAGGTGCTCCAGGCCGACGCCTGGCTCTTCCGGCCCGCGGACGCTATCAACTTCATTCAGGGCGACGATAACGGTACACCGTTCCAGCGCGACGAGCCGCAAGCTCAGAACCCACCCGAGGGTGCGGTTCTAGACTTCTATCTCAAAGCCGCGGCCCCGGGAGCGGTGACACTCGAGATCCTCGACGCCGCAGGCAAAGTGATGCAGAAGTGGCCGGCCGAACCGGGGACGGGCGCGCGAGGCGGCCGCACAACCAGCGGGCAGCCGCGCGTCTCGCCGCTGTGGCAGCGCGTGCCGGAGGTGTTCTCCACGGATGCCGGGATGCACCGCGTCGCCTGGCGGCCTGTCGAACCTCCCTCGGCGCCTGCGGCTGGTGGCGGAGGAGGCCCGAGGCGCGGCGGCGGGGCGCGACTCACCGGGACATTCACGGCGCGGTTGACCGTGAACGGCCGGGCACTGACTCAGACCTTCATCGTGCGTCCCGACCCGCGGGCCGAACCCAATAGCCGGTAGCCAGTAGCCAATAGCCGCTGTTACTGCCCCGCGGCCGCCCACTGCTGCCGGGTGATCACGGCGATCGGCTCCAGCTTCTTGCTCCTCAGCGCCGCGTTGATCCCCGCCAACTCTCGCGTCGTCCAGGCATCGAAGTCTCGCTGCACATCGACGAGTTCTCGCGCGATCGCGTCGGCACGCTCGATCTGGGTCTGCGTCGGGCCGCCGTCGAAGAACACAATGTTGCTGTATAGATCGGTGAGATTCTCGCGGAGCCGCTCCTCACCGGTGATCATCCCGCCCTCTTTGGTGGCCACGATCTTCTTGCGCAGCACATCTACGGCCGCCGACGCGGCGCGGAGCCGCTTCGCCACCGCGTCACTCGCCGGCAGCTTCCCGGCGCGATCATCGAGCGCCTGGCGGACGCCGTTGATGCGCTCCACCGCGAACGTCATGTCGCCCAGCGTTCCTTGCATCTTGAGCGCCAGATCGAGCGCCGCCTGACGCTCCGCCTGCGTGTGGGTTGCCCGCGGATCCGGCACCAGCACGAGCTGCGTCGTGTAGGTCGCGGTATCCTTCGTCATCTTGATCGTGTACGTCCCCGGCAGGACGCGCGGGCCAAACGCGGCGCCGAATGCGGCACTCGCCGCCGGGGGTACTTTCGGCGGCGCGAGTCGCATCGACCAGGTGACGCGATTGAGACCGCGGCGTTTACTCGTCGGCATCGTGCCGAGGAGTTTACCGTTCGCGTCGAACACTTCGAGCTTCATGTCGCCGAAGATGTGGCGCCGCCGCTGGTAGTAGGTGATCACGGCGTCGCTGGGCGGATTCGCTCCCACGTACACGGCATCGCCATTGGCCCAGCCACCGCCCGCCTGCAGGCGCTGCGCCGTCGGACGGCCCGGCAGAAACGCGACGGGGCTGGCGAGCACCTCGGGTGTGAGCGCCCGGAGCGGCGTGAGGTCGTCCACGATCCAAATCCCGCGACCATGTGTGGCGATCACGAGGTCGTTGTCGCGCGGGTGAATGGCCAGATCGCGCACCGCGACGGCCGGTAAATCGCCGCCCTTGTAGTGCGCCCACTGCTTTCCGCCGTCCACCGAGACCCATAGGCCGAGCTCCGTCCCCAGGAACAGCAGATTGCCGTTGACCGGGTCTTCCTTAATGACGTGCGCGTAGCCGCGCACCGGGCTGTCCGGCGCCACCAGCGGCGTCCACGTCGCGCCGAAATCGGTCGACTTGTAGACGTACGGCCGCATGTCGCCGAACATATGGAGATCGAACGTCGCGTAGATCGTCCCGGTCGCAAAATGCCCGGGCTCGACTGATGAGACCCATGCATTCTTGGGGAGACCGGTGATGTTGGTGACGACATTGGTCCACGTTTTCCCGCCGTCGCGCGTGACCTGCACGTTCCCGTCATCGGTGCCGGCCCAGATCACCTGCCCGTCCCGCGGCGACTCCGCGATCGCGTAAATCGTGGTGTGCATCTCGGCGGCCGAATTATCGACCGTGATGCCGCCCGACTGCTCCTGCTTCTGCTTCTGCGGATCGTTGGTCGTCAGATCGGACGAGATGCGCTCCCACGTCTGGCCGAAATCCTTCGACCGGAACAGGACCTGCGCGCCGATGTAGATCGTGCCCTTCTGCGTCGCGCTGATGTGAATCGGCGTGTTCCAGTTGAAGCGGAGTTTCTTCTCCTGGTAATGCGGTAACGGCTGGATGCTGCGGCTCTCATGGGTTTTGCGGTTTACGCGCCCGATGTAGCCGCCCTGGGCTTCCGCGTAGAGATAGTCAGGATCGGTGGGGTCGGCGAACATCCAGAACCCGTCGCCACCGTACATGTTCTCCCACTGATGGTTCGTGATCCCGCCCGGGTACTCCGACGGGCCGACCCAGGAGCTGTTGTCCTGCAGCCCGCCGTAGACGTTGTACGGCCGCTCCATGTCGACGCTGACGTGGTAGAACTGCGAGACGGGCAGGTTCTCGTTTTTCACCCACTTGTTGCCGGCGTCGTAGGAGAACCAGAGCCCGCCGTCGTCGCCAGTGATCACGTTGTCGGTGTTCTTCGGGTCGATCCAGACGTCGTGGAAGTCCCCGTGCGCCCCACCCGCGATGCCGCTGAAGCTCTTCCCGCCGTCGGTGCTGACGATGAGCCCGCCGTCGGGCTTGTAGACGCGGTCGGGATTGCCCGGATCGACGATCAGGTTCGCGAAGTAGAACGGCCGCCAGATCATGTTCTGACTGCGATCGAGCATCTGCCACGTCTTGCCGCCGTTGTCGGAGCGATACAGCGCGTTCTGCGGCGGCACCGCTTCGATGAACGCGTACACGATGTCCGGCTTGGACGGCGCGACGCTGACCGCCACGCGGCCCCACGGCTTGGGAGGCAATCCCGACGCGCTGGCCGACGTCAGCTCGGTCCAGGTCACGCCGCCGTCGGTGCTCTTGAACATTCCGGAGGCACTCGGCGCCGTGGCGCTGTCGCCCCCTGAACGGAACGTCCAACCGCGCCGGCGGAAATCCCACATCCCCGCGTAGAGCGTCTTGGGATGCGACGGGTCCATCGCCATCATCGAACAGCCCGTCGACAGGTTGGCGCCCCGGAGCACCTTGGTCCACGTCTTGCCACCGTCGGTGGTCTTGTAGACGCCCCGCTCGTCGCTATCGCTCCAGAGCCTCCCCGGCACGCACACGTAGACCGTATTGGTCTCCGTCGGATCGACGAGGATCTTCACGATGTGCTCGGAGTTCTTGAGCCCCATGTTCGTCCAGTTCTCGCCAGCGTCGTCCGAGCGATACACACCATCGCCGATGGATACGCTGTTCCGCATCCACGATTCGCCGGTGCCGACCCAGATGACTTTGGGATTCTTCGGATCAATCGTTACCGCGCCGATCGACTGGACGGGCTGCTTGTCGAAGACCGGCTTGAACGTCGTGCCGCCGTTCGTCGACTTCCACACGCCGCCGCTCGCCGCGCCAACGTAGATCGTGAGGCGGGCGCCCTCGTGCACGGCATCGAGCGCCGCGATGCGCCCGCTCATCGCCGCCGAGCCGATGTTCCGGGCGCCAAGGCCGGAAACCGTTTCGGAATCCACGTTGACGGCGGTTTGCGCGGGCTGCTGAACCATGAGGAGCAACAGAAGCGCGTTCATGGGCGGGTCCCCCCCCCGGGTCGTACGAACCGCTGATCGTCGAGCGGGACGTTGGCCTCGATTTTGTCGTACGTGATTTTCCCACGGTCCGCGCTGCTGCTGCCCTTCGGCCCCGACTCGGAGGAGAACGGCAGATACACGCCGTTGACCTGCTTGTAGTCGCCGAGGGAGGTCTCGAACTCCTGCGGGGCGCCGCGGATCATGCGCTGCGTATCGATTCTGATGGGGACGTAGTACTCAGTATCCAGATAGTAGAAGCTGATGTCGCCGTTCGGGCGCGTGACCTTGAGTTTGTACGCGTCGCTCCCCTCGATCTGCTCGATGCCCTGATACTCGACGCGATTGCCTTTCGCCTGATAGTTCACGAGCGGCCCGTCGAAGTCGGCTTCGTCGAGAATGCCGTGCATCTCTTCTTCACCGAGCGACTCGGGATCGCGCTTGCCTTGCCACGGCTCGATCTTCCAGCCGTTTTTGCCGTCGTAGGCGTTGATGCCCGTCATGCCCTGGATCGAGAATTCCTCGCGCACACTGTTGGGGCGTTTGTTCTCCTGTACCACGACCGCCTCGAACCCGCCGCCGCCCGTGAATTTGCCGGTGCGACGCAGCGATTGCAGCGCCTGCATGCGGGCCATGCCGCCGGACGCCTGGATGTACTTCGCGATGAGGCTGTCGGCAGACTGGGCGGGGGCGGAAAGCGGCGCCGCGCTTAGCGCGAATGCCGCGAGGAAAAGAGCAACGGTCAAACGCTTCATGCGAGGCAGCTCCTCTAGCGGGACGGACAAGATAGCCGTCGGTCGCGCGCGTGCAACCAGAAGCGTACTTTCTCCGGCCATGGCGTCAGTCTCATCTCGTAACTTCCCCAACCTCACGGTGCTGTCGCACCCGTTGATCCAGCACAAGCTGACGATCTTGCGCGACAAACGCACCAGCACCCGCGACTTCAAGCAGCTCGTGAATGAGATCGCGATGCTGATGGCCTATGAGGTGACCAAGGACCTGCCCCTCGAGCCGGTAGAGATCGAAACGCCGCTCGAGAAGATGAGTGGCAGCCAGGTGGCGGGGAAAAAGCTGACGCTCGTGCCGATCCTGCGAGCCGGCCTCGGCATGGTCGAAGGCATTTCCCAGTTGATTCCCTCCGCGCGGGTCGGCCATATCGGCTTGTACCGCAACCACGACACGCTCCAGCCGGTGGACTACTACTTCAAGATTCCCTCGGGTGAGGCAGACCGGGCCTTCTTTCTTTTGGACCCGATGCTCGCGACCGGGGGGTCCGCAGTGGCGGCTGTGAGCGCGCTGGCGCGGGCGGGTGCTCCGGTGCAGCGGATTCGATTCATGTGCCTCGTTTGCGCTCCCGAGGGGGTACGCGCGATGCTGGACGCCCACCCGAAGGTGCCTGTCTATACCGCTTCCCTCGACCGCGAGCTGAATTCCAAAGGGTATATCCTGCCCGGCCTGGGGGACGCCGGCGACCGCCTCTTTGGCACCCGGTAGGGCCTCCCCACGTAACCCTTTTGTCGTCCCCCGTGTCCCATCAGTAGTTACGAGACCAGCCCGTCACCTCGGAGCGTCGTGGACGAATCAACGCTGATTGCCCGCGTCCGCGCCGGGGATAGCGCCGCAGAGCGCGCGCTGTATGACGCGCATGTGGACCGCGTGTACCGCCTGGCTTTCCGGCTCGCGGGCGACGATGCCCTCGCGCAGGATTTCACCCAGGAAACGTTCATTCGCGCGTTCGACCGGCTCGGCTCGTTCCGTGGCGATGCCGCGTTTTCGACCTGGCTGCACACGATCACGACTACGGTCGTCTTGAACGGCTTACGGAAGGTGAAGCGGTTTCGGCAACGGGAAGCGGACATCGACGACGCGCACGACATCGGCGTAGCGCAGCGGCACGCCGAACCCGATTTGAAGGTGCGGCTCAAGCGGGCGATCAATGATCTGCCGGAAGGTTACCGGACGGTGTTCTTGATGCACGATGTCGAGGGCTACACACACGAAGAAATCGGCGCCGCACTGGGCGTCGAGACCGGCACGTCGAAGGCACAGCTGTCGCGCGCGCGGGCGAAATTGCGCGTGGCGCTGGCGGACTTCGCAGGAGAATGGGTGAAATGATGGACCAGCACGAAGATCCCAAGTTCGAGCAGTGGCTCAAGGATGCGGCCAAGTCGTACCATCCCCCAGTCCCCACTCCCCGTGAGGAGGTGTGGAAGAGGATCGAGGCCGCTCGCCGGAACAAGCACGTCATCGAGCTGCGCCCCTGGCTGCGCTGGGCCGTTGCGGCCGCCGCGGTGCTCGTGCTGGGCATCGGCATCGGTCGCTGGTCGATCAATCGAGCGACGCTGCCGGCCGGCTCTAAAGCCGCCGCGGGCACGCAGGTCGCACATGAGATCGACTCCCTAGCCAACGTCGCCTACCAGGTTGCCGCGACGCAATACCTGTCGCGCACCGAGGCGTTCCTGACGTCGTTCCGCGCGGACGCCAATCGCACGGCAAACACCGGACGGCTCGCGCGCCAGGCGCGGGATCTGCTGACGACTACACAATTGATGCTCGATTCACCCGCGGCTGATAATCCACGTCTGCGCTCGTTGCTCGAGGATCTGGAGCTCGTGCTGATGCAGATATCCCTGCTCAATCCGGTGGAGGATGGTCACAACCGCGATCTCATCACGCAAGGCATGAACCAATCGAACGTGTTGCCCAAGTTGCGCTCGGCGATTCCCGCCGGGCCCGTACCGGTGCGCACAGAAGGAGCACTCTGATGTTGTCTTGCCTGTCCCTCTTGCTCGCCGTTACGAGCGCCGTGCAAGCCACCGCGGCGCCAGCTCCACACGCGCGGGCGCACAAGCGCACGCGCGCGATCACGGTCACACCGTTCGTGGCGCCCGTGGCCGCGCTCGAGGCCGGCGCACAGGCGCTGATCATGGCGCAGCCGGACATCGAAGCGCTCACCGTGCAGGCGCCCGTGCTTGCCATGGCGGCTAGCGACCTGCAAATGGCCGCATATTCGCTGTCCGCGGCACCGGTGGCGTTCGCCGCGCCGGTGTTCTTCTGGGACGGCGAAGATGACGAAGAAGTCAGCGAGCCTGTGTGGCCTGAACAGTCACAAGCGGACGTAGCTGATTCGCTGTACCGCGCCGCGCGGCAGGCGCTGAATAACAATCAGTACTCGCGCGCGGCCGAACTGTTCAGCAGCATCCGCGATCGCTACCCGCGTTCGACGTACGTCCCCAACACCTACTATTGGCAGGCGTTCGCGTTGTACCGGGCGGGTTCCGATGACAACCTCCGCGCCGCGCGCACCGCGCTCCGCGCGCAGGCCGACCGCTACCCCAAGGCCACGACGAGCCGCGATGCCCGTGTGCTCCTGCGCCGGGTTCAGGGCGAGCTTGCGCGGCGCGGGGATTCCGACGCCGCAGAAGACGTTTCTCGCGACGCCGAAAGCGCCGCGCCCGCCAACGCCACGACCCCGGGGACTCCGCCGATCGCAATGGCACCAATAGGTTCCACGACAGTCATCGCCCCCCCGAGTCGGCCCGGGCGCGGCGGCTCGTGCGACGAGGACGACGATGATATGCGCATCGCGGCGCTCAACGCGGTGCTCCAGATGGACGCCGACCGCGCGGTTCCGTTGCTCAAGACCGTGCTCGCGCGCCGGGACGCCGGCTCGACCTGCTTGCGGCGTAAGGCGGTGTTCCTCCTGTCGCAGAAGCGCACCGCCGAGACGGCGCGAATTCTTCTCGACATTGTCCGCAACGATCCCGATCAGGAAGTGCGCGAGCAGGGGGTGTTCTGGCTGTCTCAAGTGCCGGGGGATGAAACCGTTGCCGCGCTCGACTCGATCCTGCGCGATCCCAAGACCCCTCCCGAGATCCAGGAAAAAGCGATCTTCGCGCTGTCGCAGCATCGCAGCGCCCGGGCGGGCGCAATTCTCCGGGATTTCGCGGCGCGGCGTGACGCCAACATCGATCTGCGGGAGAAGGCGATCTTCTGGATCGGGCAGAGTCGGTCGCCCGAAAATGCGCAGTTCCTCAAGGATTTGTATACCAAGGTGGAGAACGACGATCTCAAGGAGAAGATCATCTTCTCCCTCTCGCAGATGGGCGGCGCCGATAATTACCGCTGGCTGATGGATATCGCGTTGAACCCGAAAGAAGACATCGAAATCCGCAAGAAGGCGCTGTTCTGGGCGGGACAGGGACACAACGTCGATGTCGGGGATCTGGTGAAGCTGTACGACAGCATGAGCGATCGGGAAATGAAGGATCAGCTCATCTTCGTCTACTCGCAGCGGCGCGAAGACGCCGCGCTCGACAAGCTGTTTGACATCGGGAAAAACGATCCCGACCGCGAGCTCCGCAAGAAGGCGATCTTCTGGATCGGCCAGTCCCGGAGCCCGCGCGCGGCCCAGTACCTCCAGGACCTGATCAACCAATGATCGCGCTCACACTCGCAGGTCTGGTGCTGTTCCAGCAACCGCTGGAACGGCGCGTCGCCGCGGCGCCGGACGGCTCCGTGCGGTTCAGTTTCGCAGCGAAGCCCGGTGTCTACGGCAATGGCCGCAACATGATCAGCTGGGATTGCGACAAGGGGAATTGCCACAATCGCCAAGTCGATGGGAACTGGGACGATCACGACGACTGGGACATGCCGTGCGACTCGGGTCCTGTGCGGGTCGCGCTCACCAAGAGCAGCGGGCGCATCACCGATCTCCGGGTCTACGTTGGAGGCGAGTGGCGCGCCAATACCACCGCCACCGATCTCGGCACCGTCGGCACGAAGGACGCCGCGAGCTATCTGCTCGCGCTCGCGTTGAAGGACGAAAGCCGAGCGTCCGAAAAGGCGATCTTCCCCGCGGTGTTGGCCGATAGCGTCACGATCTGGCCCGACCTCCTCAAGATCGCAAAAGCGGACAACGTCTCGCGGAAGGTGAAGCGTTCGGCCGTCTTCTGGCTGGGGCAGGCGGCCGGCGATGCCGCGACGCGGGGTCTGACCGACCTGGTCGATGACGGCAATGCGGATCACGAGGTGCGCGAGACCGCGGTATTTGCCCTGTCGCAGCGACCCCGCGACGAAGGGGTGCCGGCGCTTATCCGCATCGCCAAGGAGAACAAAGACCCCGACCTGCGGCGCAAGGCGATCTTCTGGCTGGGGCAATCGGACGATCCGCGGGCCCTGAGCCTCTTCGAGGAATTGCTCACAAAGCCATAACTGCTTTGTATCTTTGCCCGCATGCCTTTCTGGACCGGACGGCGTGCCGTCGGCGGGATCTTCTTGGCAATCGTCCTGCTCGCCCTCACCTGGGCGGCAGTGGTCGTGACAGTCGCGATCCAGGCCGCCCATGACGAAGCCACCGGCGCCGACGCCATCGTCGTGCTCGGCGCCGCGCAGTACAATGGCCGGCCTTCCCCCGTCTTTCGCGCGCGACTCGATCACGCCGCCACACTCTACCAACGCGGTCTGGCGCCGACCGTCCTGGTCACCGGCGGCGTCGGGGTCCGCGACACGCTCAACGAAGCGGACGTCGGACGCGACTATCTCGTACGGCTCGGCATCCCTGACAACGCGGTGCTTCCCCTCGTCGGTGGTCACGACACGTTCACGTCGATCGATCAGGTAAAGCGCTGGTTCGATGGGCGCGACAGCCGCCGCGTGCTGCTGGTCAGCGATGGCTTTCACATGCTGAGATTGCGGATCATCGCGAGACGCCTGGGACTGACGCCGTACACGTCGCCGGCGACCGGCTCACCCATTCATGCCAACGTGCGGCGCAACGCCGGGTATCTGTTCGCCGAAGGGTTCAAGGTGCCCTTCACGTGGCTGTTCCAGCGCTAAACCACACGGGTGCACTGATGAAACTCGACAGTAAACGAATCCACACCGGACGGGTCATAGACCTGGACGTGGATGCGGTGCGCTTTCCCGACGGTTCGACGGGAGAGCTCGAGATAATCCGGCACCCGGGAGCCGCCGCCGTGGTTCCGTTTGCTTCGGATCCACATGGGGACGACCCCACGATCCTGCTCATTCAGCAGTACCGGTACGCCACGGATGGGACACTGATCGAAATCCCGGCGGGCCGGCTGAATCCGGGAGAGGAGCCGCGTGTATGTGCGCAGCGGGAGTTGCTCGAAGAGGTGGGTGTGAAAGCCGGGCGGCTCGAGCGTCTTACTACTATATGGACAACGCCTGGCTTCACGGACGAGCGCATTCACCTCTTTTGGGCAGCCGACCTGACCGCGGACAAACATGCCCGCGAGCCGGACGAATTCATCGAGGTGACGCAAAAACCGCTATCGGAGGCCTTGGAGCTCATCCGCAGCGGCGTGATTTCAGACGCAAAAACCGCATTGGCGCTGCTTTTCGTGGCTGGTTTCGTTCTGGAGCATTAGACCGCTCCCTCTTCGGATCTAGATCAAATGTGGAATTGCGTCGTCCCCAGGCTGGGACAATATTCTCATTTCGCAAACGCCTGCGAGTCGTAACCGATTACGCGATAATGAGTTACGTCCACAGCCTGGGAGGCACGGTTTGTGCCAAGTCCACATAAAGTGAGTCAGGGCAGCGGTTTTCGTGTTCCCGTTCGAAACGCAAGGGTAGCCATGCGGACCACACTCAAGCGTCCCACACCGGCGATTGACCCCCAGCGTGCGCTGCAACGCGAACTGCTGCATGAGCTGGATGATGGGCAGGTCGTGATGCGCCACCTGGCAGGTGAGCCGCAAGCCTTCGGGACCCTGGTGGACCGTTATCAGACCCGGCTCCTCAATTTCGTCAATCGGACAATCGGCGACCGCGAGCGCGCTGAGGACCTCGTGCAGGAAGTGTTTATCCGGGTCTTCCGCCATCTGCACCGCTTCGATCAGACCAAGAAATTCTCGACGTGGATCTACACGATCGCCTCGAACCTCGCGAAGAACGAGCTGCGCAACCGTAGCCGCAACCCCCTGGTGCTGTTCCAGACGATCAAGAAGAACTGGGAAGCCGATCATCGGCCCCTGCAGTTCGAGGATACGACGGCGCGGCCGGATGATCTCTACCGCAAGCGGTTCCTGAAGGACGCCGTGGACCAGTGCGTCCAGCGGCTGCCGGAGCACCACCGGGAGGTGTTCGTGCTCCGCGAGCTCGAGGGGAAGAGCTACCAGGAGATCGCCGAAATCACGGGATGCAATCTGGGGACCGTGAAGAGCCGGCTGAATCGGGCCCGCAACAGCTTCGCCCAGCTCATCGGTCCCATCCTCGTTTAGCTACAACCGACCCCTTTCCACCCCGGCTGCGGAACTCCTCGTGGCCGGGGTGGTACATTTCTCCCATGCTTTGCAGGGAATTTCTCGAGCGGCACACCGAGTTCCGGGACGGGTTAATCACGTCCTCTCGGGAGCTGCGTCGCTTTGCGCGACACATGGCCCATTGCACCATGTGCCGACGCTATGACGCCACGATCCGTGAAGCCGTACAAGCCTTGCACGCCGCATCGCCCATCGCCCCCTCACCGGGTTTTCGCCAGCGCCTCGATGCGCGACTTGCGGTCGAGCGCCGCCGGGTGCCGCGGCCGCCTGCGCACGCCGGCGTGTCGGCAACGATACTGGTGCTGGCCGCGTTTGCGCTCTTCTTCTTCGAGCTCGCGCAGCGCCCGCGCATCGCGCGGGCGCCGTTGCTCCCGCCGGTCGCGTTCCCCAACCCGGTGGCCAGTGCAGGCTTGCCGTTCGTCTCTTTCCAGGACCCCCGCGCTCGTGTCGTCAGCGGAAATCCATATCCGTACGGCACCACGCTGTTTACGCCCGCGTCGGCCTCACGTTAGCAACGTTTCGGCCTTTCTCCGGGCACAGGGGCGCGGTAACTTCGCTGGATGGCGGTGCTCACCCTCGATGCGCTCCTTCGCAGTCTCAAGAAGGGCGCTCCCCTTCCCGAACCCGTCTACCTGCTGCACGGTGACGAAGATGTCCTCAAGGACGAGGCCATCCGGGCGCTGGTGGATGCCACGGTGGGGTCCAGCCGCGACTTCAATCTCGACGTTCGTTTCGCCCCCGATCTAACTCCCGAATCGTTTCATGCGCTGGTAAATACGCCGCCGATGCTGGCGGAGCGGCGCGCCGTGGTGATTCGGGGGGTGGACCAGCTCGGCAAACGAAAGACCAAGTTGCGCGACGAGGTGGTGCGGTACCTGGCATCGCCCAATCCGACCACATTGCTTGTGCTCGTCGTCGCAGCGGGCGAGGAGCCCGACGGCGATCTTGTCCGTGCGTCGACATCGGTGGCACTGGACGCGCTCGCGGCCGAGCGGGTACCTCGCTGGTTGCAACACCGTGCATCGTCGCTGGGACTCACACTTGCCTCGGATGCAACCGATTTGCTCCTCAAAGCAGTCGGCAATGACTTGAGTACGCTCAGCCGTGAGCTCGAGAAGCTGGCGTCACTGGCGGCGGGGGGAGGCCGTTCGGTAACGGCCGAGGATGTGTCCAGCCTGGTGGGGGTGCGTCGCGACGAAACGGTCTTCGACTTGGTGGAAGCCGCGTTGGAGCGACGTGTCGCGCGCGCGGCCCAGCTCGTGGAGCCGGTGCTCGAGCAGGCAGGCATGAGCGGCGTCAAGATCGTGTCCCTGCTCGGCACCCACCTGGTGGGGACCGCGCTCGCGCGCGCGGAGCGCGATCGGGGCCTCCACGCCGCGCGCTTGCCGGACACGATCTACCGGCAGATGCAGAGCGTCCGGCCGTACGGCATGCGCAGCTATAAAGAAGAAGCCGCGCGCTGGGTCGGCTGGAGTGCGCTCTGGCCCGCACGCGAGCTGGGGTGGGCCCTCCGCGCCGCGCTTGCGGCGGATAACGCGCTGAAGACGGCAACCGTGTCTGATGACCGGGGGATCGTGACTCAGCTTGTTCTAGGATTTGCGGTGACGAAGCGAGAGGCGGCGTGAAGCGACTGCTCATGGTGCTGCTGCTTTTGGCCGTCGGGCCGTCCGGCCGTCTGGCCGCCCAGACGGACGCCCGTCTCGTCGAGGCACTGCGCCTGGCGCAATCGGGTCAGGTGGATTCCGGCCGCGCCATCGTGCGCCGGCTGCTCGCGACCCTCTCACCGGGCGATTCGGTGTTTCCGCAGGCGCTCCTGGCCGCTGCGAAGATCGCGCCGGACGCCCAGACGGTCTCCAGCAATCTCAACCGGATCGTCGTCGAATACGGCGCAGGTCCGTGGGCGGACGACGCGCTCTTGCTGCTCACGCAGCTCTACTTCGCTCAGCATGACCCCGCGCAGACGGTCCAGTCCGCTGAACGGCTGAACCGTGACTACCCCGATTCGCCGCTGCGCCCGCGCGCCAATTTCTGGGGCGGACGCGCCTACTTCGACCTGAAGAACGAGGCGCGCGGTTGCGAGCTGATCCAGAACGCGCTGGATGGCGCAGGGGACGACGTCGAATTCAAGAATCAGGTGAGCTTCTATGCGTCGCGCTGCAGTCGCCCAGCGACTCCCATCACCACGACGACGACAGCGACATCGCCGCCGGCATCGCCCGATACATCAGCCAAAGTACCGTCGACGCCGCGCGCCTACGCCGTGCAGGTCCTCGCCGTCAAAAGCGCGGCTCAGGTTGACGACATGCTCACCCGTCTCAAGGTGATGGGCTTTGAGGCGCGCGTCGTACGGGACTCGACCGGATTCTTCAAGGTCCGGGTGGGTCGCTACCCGACACGCGAAGAAGCGCAGCGCGTGCAGGCACGCCTGAAGCAAAAAGTCGGCGGGCATCCCTTCGTGGTGGATGAGCCGTGACAGCAGTGACCGAAACGCCACTCATGCAGCAGTATCGTGACATCAAGGCCCGCCACCCGCAGACCATCCTGTTTTTCCGGATGGGCGACTTCTACGAAATGTTCGAGGACGACGCCAAGCTCGCCGCGCGCGAGCTGGGTCTCACCCTCACCTCGCGCAACAACGGCGGCGCGGCGGAGGTCCCGCTCGCGGGCGTGCCGGTGAAAGCCGCCACCGAGTATCTGCGGCGGCTCATCGCAAAGGGGCACCGGGTTTCGATCTGCGAGCAGATCGAAGATCCCAAGCTGGCCAAGGGCCTCGTCCGCCGAGCCGTGGTCGAGACGGTGACACCCGGCACGGTGCTCACGGACGACTGGCTCGTACGCAATCGGAATAACTATCTCGTGGCGGTGGATCCCCGCGGCACGACGGCGGGAATCGCCAGTCTGGACATCACGACCGGTGAGCTCATCCTCGAGGTCGTCCCCACGGCTGACGTCGACGCGGCGCTCGGGCGTTACGAGGCCCGCGAGCTCGTCATACCCGCCGATCATCCCGTGACGGTGTCCGTCAGCACCGTGACGACCCGCGAGGCATGGGAATTCGACCCGACACTCGCGCAGGAAGACCTCACGCGCACCTACGGGATCGCCTCGCTCGACGGGCTGGGCGTCGGCACCGACGATGGCCCCGCCATCGGCGCCGCCGGTGCGTTGCTGCGCTACGCCCGCGAGTTGAAGCCTGGGGGCCTGCCGCACCTCGCGCACCCCACCATCGTACGGCGCGGCGACGTGCTGCCGCTCGACGAGATGACGCGGCGCAATCTCGAGCTGGTCGAGCCGCTTCGATCCGGAGGGGGGGGAGACGCCGACGGCGCGACGCTGCTCGGAGTCATCGACCGCACCCTGACCCCAATGGGCGGCCGGCTGTTGCGCCGCTGGCTGCTGGCGCCGCTCGTCGATCCAGCCGCGATCAACGCGCGACTCGACGCGGTCGCCGTGCTGGTTGGCGACAGCCGCGGCCGCGAGCGGCTGCGCGAGGCACTCGATGGCGTGCGCGATCTGGAGCGCCTGGCGGGACGGGCGGCCCTCGGGCGGGCTACCGCGCGCGAGATGGGCGCGCTGCGCGATTCGATCCTGCGGCTGCCGGACGTGGCGGGCGCGATCGGCGGCTTCGACGGACGCGAGCGGTCCGCCCTGCTCGAAGCGAGCGCCCACGAGCTGGACCTCCTCACCGACATCGGCGACGAGCTGTCGCGCGCGCTCGTCGAGCACCCGCCCGTGCAGCTCGATGACGGTGACGCGATCAAGCCGGGCTACGACCGCGACCTCGATGACTTGAAGGCCGCGCGCGACGGCGGCAAACAGTACATCGCGTCGCTGCAGTCGCGCGAGCGCGAGCGGACCGGCATTTCGTCGCTCAAGGTGGGATTCAACAAGGTCTTCGGCTATTACATCGAGGTCACGCACACCCATCGCGACCGCATTCCGGCTGATTACGAGCGGCGCCAGACACTCACCGGCGCGGAACGCTACGTCACGCCCGACCTGAAAGAGTACGAAGCCAAAGTCCTCGGCGCCGAGGAGCGCATCGCCGCGCGCGAGGCTGACGTGTTGGACCAGCTGCGGCGCCGCGTCGCCGGAGTGATCGCGAGCGTGCAGGCGACCGCGGGTCTCCTGGCGCGGCTCGACGCCTGGGCCGCCCTGGCCGACGTCGCCGAGCGCGAGCGCTACGTGCGCCCGGAGGTGACGAGCGAGTTCGGGCTGCAACTCGAGGGCAGCCGGCATCCGGTCGTCGAGCGAATGATGGCGCGCGAGGCGTTCATTCCCAACGACGTGACGCTCGACGAGGCCGGGCGCGTGGTGCTTCTCACCGGGCCCAACATGGCCGGCAAGTCCACCTTGCTCCGTCAGGTCGGGCTCTGCGTCGTGCTCGCGCAGATCGGTTCGTTCGTGCCGTGCCGCCGCGCGACGATCGGGGTCGTGGATCGGTTGTTCACGCGGGTCGGCGCGTCCGACAACCTGGTGCGCGGCCAATCGACCTTCATGGTCGAGATGAGCGAGACGAGCGCGATTCTCCACGCCGCTACCGGCCGGAGCCTGGTGCTCCTCGACGAGATCGGGCGCGGCACGTCAACCTACGACGGCGTGGCCATCGCGTGGGCGGTGACCGAGTGCCTGCACAACAGCATCGGCTGCAAGACGATCTTCGCGACGCATTATCACGAGCTGACCCAGCTCACCGAAGAGCTCGAGCACGTCCGCAACTTCAACGTGGCCGTCCGCGAGGTCGGCGAGGAGATCGTGTTCCTGCACCGGCTCGAGCCCGGCGGCGCCGACCGCTCCTATGGAATTCACGTCGGCCGCCTCGCGGGACTACCCGCCCCGGTGGTCACGCGCGCGTGGCAGGTCCTCAAACTGCTGGAGGCCGGTCATCACGTGGCGCACCAGCGGCCACCCTTGCCCCTCGATGCCACGCAGCTCGGCTTGTTCGCGGCCCCCGCCCCGGATCCCTTACTGCTCGAGCTCGACGGTCTCGACGTCAATTCGCTGTCGCCGCTCGATGCCTTGAATCGACTCGCGGCGTGGCAGAAGCGGCGGAAAGATGGAGGCTCCTGACGTGCGATCGACGTTGCTCGTGGCGTTTGCCCTGACCGCGTGTCGGGGCGGATCACAGCAGTCCAGCGGGCAGACGAGCCAGGCGGCGCCGCCACCCGAGTCTGAGGCGCCGGTCGCGCTCAATCCCGACGTACCGATCGCGTATCCTCCCGCGCTGTTCGAGCAGAAAGTCGAAGGGGACGTGACGCTGCGCCTCTTCGTGGACTCGACGGGCAAGCTCCTCCCTGAATCCACGCGCGTCGCGGAGCCGAGCGGCTATCCCGCGCTCGACTCGGCGGCGCTGGCCGGCTCGACGACGCTGCGGTTTGCGCCTGCGAAGCGGCACGGCGTTGCGGTGGCCACAGCGTTCCTCCAGCCGGTCGAATTCCGCCAGGTGGGCACGACACGCACGGGGACGGTGACGCTGCCTCCGACACCCGCGCCGACGCCGCCGCCGGCTGCTGCGCCTCCGCCCGCTGCGAGACCGAGACCCCGTCCGCCGCTCGTCCGGCCGGACACAACGGGGGCCGACACAACCAGGGTTCGCCCCGCGCCCGTCGATACGACTCGCCCACCTCCTGACACAACCAAGGCGCGCACGGACACGAGTGCCACAGCACATTAAGCCGTACGCCAACGTCCTCGAGACGATCGGCTGGACCCCACTGATCCGGATCAACAAGGTCACGCGCGGGATCCGTACGCCGGTATTCGGGAAGGCGGAGTTCTTCAATCCGGGCGGCTCGGTCAAGGATCGCATCGGTCTGGCGATGATCGAGGCGGCCGAGCGCGCGGGAAAACTGAAGCCCGGCGGTTTGATCGTCGAAGCGACGTCGGGCAATACGGGGGTGGGGCTGGCGATCGCGGCGGCGGTGAAGGGATACCACTGCATCTTCACCATGCCGGACAAGATGTCGCAGGAGAAGGCGCGGCTGCTGCGCGCCCTCGGCGCCGAGGTCATCATCACCCCCACCGCCGTGCCGCCCGATCACCCGGACAATTACATCATGAAAGGCCGCGCCATCGCGGCCGCGCACGAGAATGCGATCTTCGCAGACCAGCACTACAATCCCGTGAATCCCGACGTGCACTATCACACGACGGGACCGGAGATCTGGGAGCAGACCGAGGGCAAAGTCACGCATTTCGTCTGCGCACCGGGCACCGGCGGCACGGTAAGCGGCGCGGGCAAATACCTGAAAGAGAAGAATCCCAAGATCCGGGTGGTGGCGGGCGATCCGGTGGGATCGATCTACACCGACTACGCCAAGACTCGCCACCAGAGCGATGGAGCGCCGTACAAAGTCGAAGGCATCGGCGGCGACAAGATTCCTACGTCACTGCACTGGGATGTCATCGACGAATGGGTCGTCGTGAGCGACAGGGACGCCATGCAGATGGCGCGCCGGCTGTCGAAAGAAGAAGGACTATTCGTGGGCGGGTCGACCGGCGTGAACGTCGTGGCCGCGCTCGATGTGGCGCGCCGCGTCGATAATCCCAAGGCACTGATCGTGACCGTGCTGGCCGATACGGGCGAGCGCTACCTCAGCAAGGTCTACAACGAGGAGTGGCTGCGCGAGAACCAGCTCATCGACGACGAGCGGCTGACGGTGGGGCGGCTCGTGGCTGCTAAGAACAGCGACGCTCCGCCGTTGATTCACGTGGCGCCGGAGGCGTCCGTCCGCCAGGCGCTCAATCTGATGTCGACCTACAACGTGTCGCAGCTGCCGGTGCTGGACGGCGATGACGGCGTGGGTGCCATCTCCGAGCAGGCGCTCATGGCCCGCGCGATCGGCCAGCCGAAAATCCTCGACAGCGCCGTGCGGGACATCATGGACCCGCCGTTCCCCGTCGTCGACAGCGAGTCGCCCGTCGCGCTATTGACCACGTTGCTGTCGCGGACGACGCCCGCCGCATTGGTGCGGGGCGGGCGCAACGGCAAGGTCCTGGGCATCGTCACGCGCTACGACCTGCTGCACCAGCTCGCGGGCATCCGCTGATGCGGATTACCGTGCTGACGGGTGGCGCGACCGCGGAGCGCGCCGTGGCGTTTGCCAGTGCCTCCCAGATCGTGGCCGCACTCCGTGGCCGCAAGCACGAGGTCCAGGTCGTCGATCTCGCCGGCGGCCTCCTGGACGACCGCGCCGAGCGTGAGCTGCTGGGCGGCGCGGTGGGGCTCACGCCGCCGGACGTGGACGCTCTGACGGAGCGCGAGCGGCACATGCTGTCGGAAGGGCTGGCCGTGCTCGAACCGGTCCGGAACGCCGAGGTGCTCTTCCTGGCGGTGCACGGTGGCGCGCTGGAAGGGGGCACGCTGCAGGCCGTGCTGGATGTGGTTGGTGTGCCCTATACCGGTAGCGGGCCGCTCGCGAGCGCGCTGGCCATGGATAAGGATCTCTCCAAGCGGTTGTTTCGGGCGACGGGCGTGCCCGTTCCGGCGTGGTTCATGGCGCCGGTTGGCCCGGAGGACGTGAGCACGGGTCTGGGCTGGCCGGTGATCGTCAAACCTTCCAAGCAGGGGTCTTCCGTCGGCCTGACGCTGGTGAAGAAGGCACAGGACTTGGACAATGCGGTCAAGCTGGCGGAACGCTATGACGACGAGGTCATGGCTGAGCAGTTTATTGCGGGGCGTGAACTGACCGTAGGGGTGCTCGGAGACATGCCACTGCCCGTGGGCGAGATCGTCCCCAAGCATGAGTTGTTCGACTATGTGACGAAATACACACCCGGAATGTCGGATGAGACCTTCCCTGCGAAGATCGAAACGCTGCTAGCCCGACAATTGCAGGAGTATGCGGTGATGGCGCACCGCGCCTTGAAGCTCAGCGGCTATTCCCGGATCGACTTCCGGGTGAGTCCCGAGGGAGACATCTTCTGTCTCGAAGCCAACTCCCTGCCGGGAATGACCCGCACAAGTCTGTTTCCTCAGGCCGCGCAGGCGGCGGGCATCCCCTTCCCCGAGCTCTGTGAGCGCATCGCGAGCTTGGCTCGGAACAACAGGGCTGTATAGGGGGGATAAAAAACCAAACGCCCCAAAGGACACGTAGGAGATCAGATGGGCCCGCAGCGGATGTACGGTTTGACTCCATGGGTACGGCGACTGCTCGTCGCCAACCTGCTCGTGTTTCTCGTCCAGAACACGCTGTTTGCCACGAACCCGGACTTCGCCAAGGCGTTCGCGTTCAACCCCATGCTCGCATGGACGCAACCGTGGACGTTCGTCACGTACATGTTCCTGCACGCGGGGATTCTGCACCTCGCGTTCAACATGCTCGTGTTGTTCGTGTTCGGCTCGTCCGTGGAAGAACGGATGGGCGGCCGGATGTTCATCGTCTTCTATCTACTCTGCGGCATCGGTGGTGCAGCAGCATCGTTCCCGCTGACACAGGCCGTGAGGGTCCCCGAGGTGCTCGGCGCGTCGGGCGCAGTGCTCGGCATCGCGGTGGCGTTCGCGTGGTACTGGCCCGATCACCCGGTGTTCGTCTTTCCGCTGCCCGATCCGATTCCGGCCAAATGGCTCGTCACGTTCCTGGTCGGGCTGGATCTCGTGATCGCGTTGCTCGGCGTGAGCGACGGCATTGCCCACCTCGCCCACCTCGGCGGTGTGGCCACCGCCCTGCTCTACCTCAAGGGGCAGGACTGGCGGGCGACGCGCGGCGAGCGGAGTGGACGGCACCGGCCCGAGTCGAGCGTGCTGGTGTCGCAGCCGCCCCGGGTCAGCCGCAGCGGCGCGATCCCGCCGTCCGCTCGAGCGCCCAAGTCGCGCGGCCAGTCCGACGCGCGCGCCAACGCCGAGATCGATCGCGTGCTCGACAAGATCATCGCGAGCGGCGTCGACAGTCTGACGCCGGCCGAGCGCAAGTTCCTCACCGAAATCAGCCGCCGGTTGCGTACGCCACCGAAGGCGTAGTGTCAAGTCGGAGTCGGTAACAGCCGAGATTGATATCCGCTGGGCGCCTTCCCAAATTGGGCGGCAACCAGCGCAATGCTCGTAAATCTCGTTCCGGAGTTCCTCGCGACGCTGGCCGCGCCAGACCCTTCCGCGGCGTACGACGAGTATCTCGATCGCCATCGTCCGGTCTTGAGCGCGTACTGGCAGAATTACGTGATCGATCCCGAGTCCCCGCATGCCGAGCCGATCATCGAGATGGCGCTCCGCGCCGATCGCTCCGATCTCAAACGTCTGCTCGAAGACGTGGACGTGGTCGCGGTGGCCGAAGACGCGCTGCGGCGCGCGACCGAAATGCTCGAGGCTGATTGTCCGGTCGATCTCTACGTCATGGTCGGCGTGGGCGCGGCGAATGCCGGGGAGCTCGTAATTGCTGGACGCGGGATCGCCTTCGTCTGCCTCGAGCACTTCACCGGGCGGGCGAACGCGCAGACCTACGGCATGGGACTCGCGCCCGAGCTGTTGCCGCTGTGGATCGCGCACGAGGTTGCCCACGCGCTGCGCTATACCGCGCCCTCGAGCCGCGCGGCGATGCGGCGCCTCGTCGGCGAGTTGGGTGGTTATTACGACGGATGGGAAATGGGCTCGCGCGCGACGTTGCGTGAGCTCGTCGTCAACGAGGGCGTGGCGATCGCGGCCTCACAGGCGGTCGCGCCCGGCTTCGATCCGTGGGAGTACTTCGGCTACAACCGCCGACAATATCGCCGGCTGCGTGAGCTCGACGCCTTCCTGCGCCGTGCCTCTGTCACGGACCTCGACTCGACAGGTCTGGGTCTGCGGCTGCGGTATCTGTCCGGCGGCATGAGCCCGGCAGCTCGGCTGCTCGCGGGCAAGGTGCTGCCCGAACGCTCCGGCTACTACCTGGGTCTCCGCCTGGTCGAGAATTATTTCACCGAGCATGGGGCCGCGTCGACTGTGCGGGCCGCCGTCGAAGAGCTGCGGCAGGCGGACGATCGCGCATCGGGTATCCAAACGGCGTGAGCCCGCGCGGAAAAAAGCCGCCCCCGCCCCCGGCCCCGCCCCGAGCCTCATCCTCCCCGTCCGCTTACCCACCGGGGACCGAGCGCCGCCGCAATCGGCCGCTGCGAGAGGGGCTGGATGAGCTCCTCAGCCACACGCGGGACATTGCCCGCCGCGCCAAGACGATGACGCCGGCGGAGCTCGCCTACGCCCAGCAACGGCTGGAGTGGCTCGCGGATGAGGTGTGGCGCGTGGCGACAGGCGAGGCTCCCCCGCCCGAGTAGATTACTCGGACTATGGGGACCCGCGGCGAATTCAAGGTAGCCATCACCAAGGAAGACCTCGTCTTCGCGGCCGCGCATTTCATTACGTTCGCCGGCCATCGATGCGAGAAGCTGCACGGGCATAACTATCGAGCCAGCCTGGTCGTCGAAGGCGGTCTCGAGACCGACAGCTGGTTCGTGGTCGACTTCTCTGCGGTGAAAAAGTTGATGCGCAGCCTCACCGCCGAGCTCGACCACCGCGTCCTGCTGCCCCGTGACAACCCGAAGCTCACCATCGCCGAAGAGAACGGGAGCGTCCGCGTCGCGTTCGATGGCCAGCCACGCTATGTGTTCCCTGCCGGCGATTGCGTGATTCTCCCCATCCCGAATACGACCGTCGAGATGCTGTCGCAGTATCTCGCCGGCCGCGTGCGCGCCGAGCTCCGCCCGTTGCACCTCAAGGCGATCGAAGTGGAAGTGGAGGAGAATTTTGGCCAATCCGCGAGGTACCGTGAAACCCTCGACTAAGCTTTCCCCCGCTGAAATCAGCGACCGCTTGAAGGGCCTGCCCGGCTGGCGCCTCGAGAACGGGGAGGGGGGGAGCGCGATCGTGCGCGACTACCAGACCGATGGCTGGCCCACCACGCTCATGCTCGTAAATGCGATCGGGTTTTTCGCGGAAGCCGCGGACCATCATCCCGATCTCGCCGTGAGCTGGGGGAAGGTGCAGGTGAAGCTCTGGACGCACAGTGCCGGCGGCGTCACGGCAAGCGACATGGAGCTCGCACAGTTGATCGAGCAGACGGCGCTCTGGCGGCCACGAACCGGCAGCGCGCTGCGCGGGACGACGAAGAAATTCGTGGGATCGTGACACTCGTCCTACCTCTCGTTCCTGCCCCCGACCCCTTCGGCACCTGCGTTCGCTTCAGCGGACTTCCCTACCTCCTCTTTCTCGATAGCTCGGCGCAGGGCGCGCTGAGTCGATACTCCTTCCTCGCCGCCGACCCGATCGCGGTCGCGCGCACGCCGGAAGCGGCACGCGACATGCTGCGCGCCCATCAGCACCAGCCACTCGCCGGTCTGCCGCCGTTCCAGGGCGGCATTGCGGGCTATCTCGGCTATGACTGGGGTGCCGAGCTGGAGCGCGTCGTACGGCCGCCCGCGGACCGCCTGTCGCCCTCCCTGCCCGACGTGGCACTCGCCCTGTACGACTGGGTGATCGCGTGGGATCATCGGGAAGAGAAGGCCTGGCTCATCGCGATTGGGAACGACGACCGTGCGACGGCACGCACCGCCTGGGTTCGCGACCGACTTGTGGCGCCCCCGGCAGCCATTCGTGATCACCCCGCGGCGGCGCCCGAGCCACCTCGATCCAACGTGCCGCGAGCCGAGTTCGAAGCCGGCGTGTCGCGCATTCGCGAATACATCGCCGCGGGCGACGTCTATCAGGTGAACCTGTCGCAGCGCTTTCACGCGCCGTTCGCGGGCTCGGCGCTGGCGCTGTATCGGCGGCTGCGCGCCCGCAATCCCGCGCCGTTTGGAGCCTATCTGGAGTTCGCCGGAGCTCAGGTCGCGAGCGTCTCGCCGGAGCGGTTTCTGCGACTCGACGCCACGACGCGCGCGGCGGAAGCGCGGCCGATCAAGGGGACCCGCCCGCGCGGATCGACGGCGGCCAAGGACGCCGTGTTGGCGCGCGAGCTGCTAGAGAGCGAGAAGGACCGCGCCGAGAACGTCATGATCGTGGATTTGCTCCGCAACGACCTGGGCAAAGTCTGCCGGCCGGGGTCGGTGCGCGTCCCGAAACTCTTCGCGCTCGAGTCGCATCCGACGGTGCACCACCTCGTCTCGACGGTGACAGGTGAGCTCGCGGACGGCGCCGACGCGTTCGACTTGTTGCGGGCGGCGTTTCCGGGCGGCTCGGTGACGGGCGCGCCGAAGATTCGCGCGATGGAGATCATCGCGGAATTGGAGCGGGCACCGCGCGGCCTGTACTGTGGCGCGATCGGCTACGTCTCGGCGACCGGCGCGATGGACTTCAACATTCCGATCCGGACCATGGTGCTGCAGCGCGGGAGCGCGACCTTCCATGCGGGCGCAGGCATCGTGTGGGATTCAGAGCCCGCGGCCGAGTACGAGGAAACGCTCGCCAAGGCGCGCACGATGATCGAGGCGCTCACTTCCCCACGCAAAATGCCGCGAACACGCGGTCGAGCACATCCTCTGGCGTAACCGCTCCGATCAGCTCGTCGAGGGCCAGCACCGCGGCACGGAGATGGGTTGCCGTCGCCGCCGCATCCACGCCACCCGCGCGCGCCGACCAGAACGCATCGAGCTCCCCGAGCGCACGCTCCAACGCGGCGCGATGACGCGCGCGCGTCACGACCGGCTCGACGTCACCCAGCGCGAGCAGCTTCCCGAACGCGACTTCCGCCAGCCGCCGGCGCAGCTCGGGCAGGCCCTTCCCTGTGACGACCGAGACGCCTTCCCCGCTGATATCCGCTTTCGTACGCACGACGACGACGGGAGCGGTAACCTGTGTAAGAAAGGCGGCGCGCGATGTGTCATCGCGCTCCTCACAGAAGAGCACCAGATCCGCCGCCGCGAGATACTTCTTGCTGACCTCGATGCCGAGCTGCTCGATTCGCTCGCCCGCGTCCCGCAGCCCGGCGGTATCGACGATCCGAAAAGGGAAGCCCTCGATCACGGCATGCGCCTCGATCGCATCGCGGGTGGTTCCGGGTATCTCCGTCACAATCGCGCGCTCGGTACCGAGCAGCGCGTTGAACAGCGACGACTTTCCGGCGTTGGGACGGCCCGCGATTACGAGCAACGCCCCTTCACGCAGCCGCTCTCCCTCAGGGGCGGTTCGGAGCAAATCGCCGACGCGACCACGCACCACCTCCCACGCGCCACGCACGCGTTCCGGCGAAACGGGACCCTCGTCTTCCTCGGGGAAGTCGATTTCGTAGGCGATTAGCGCCTCGAGCTCGAGGATTTCGCTGCGGAGTGCCGTCAGCCGGTCGGACAGGCCGCGCTCGAGCTGCTGCAGCGCCCGGCGCCGCTGCACCGGCGACCCGGCGTCGATGAGATCCGCTGTCGCCTCCGCCTGGAGCAGGTCCATCTTGCCGTTGAGCACGGCGCGGCGCGTGAACTCGCCCGCTTGTGCCGGACGCGCGCCGGCGGCGCCGAGTGCGGCGAGCGCCGCGGCGGGCACGACCAGACCGCCATGTGTCGAGATCTCGACGAGGTCGTCGCCCGTGTAGGAGTGGGGAGCCGTGAAGCAGGCGACGAGACAGTCGTCCACCGGCTCACGGGAGTCGGGATGCAGGAGCCGCGCGCGGAACACGGTGCGCGGCGGCGTCGGGTGAAAGGGATCCAGGCAGCGGGCGGCGATGGCGAAAGATCCGACGCCCGACAGGCGAATCAGCGCAAGCGCTCCGCGACCCGGTGGCGTCGCCAGCGCGACGATGGGGTCGGAGAGCAGTCTAGGTCTTCGGCGGGGGCGTCGCCACACGAGCGCCCCCGGCCGTCACGGGCGCCTCCCGCAGGCGGCGCTTGGCGATCATGTACTGCTGCGGAATGCTGAAAAGATTCTGCGCCGCGTAGTACAGGTTCAGCCCGGACGCAAAGTTCAGGAACAGCAGCGTCAGGACGACGGGCATGAAGTACACCATCATCTTGGTCTGCGGATTCGGCGGCACACCGATCTGGCCGACCTTGGACAGGCCGAACATCGACAGCCCCATGATGATCGGAATGATCTTGAACGGGTCGGGGCGCGATAGATCCGGGAGCCACAGGAACGGCACACCGCGGAACGCGATGGTGTTCGCGAACACGAAGAACAGCGCAAGCAGCACCGGCATCGGCAGCAGCATGGGTAAGCAGCCGCCGAACGGATTGACCTTGTGCTCCTTATAGATGCGCAACATTTCGCGCTGCAGCCGTTCAGGGTCGTTCTTGTACTTATCCTGCGTCTCTTTTATCAGCGGGGCGACCGCTTGCATGCGGATCCCCGACTCCATCGCCTTTTGGTTCAGGGGCCAGAGGAGGATGCGTACGACGATACCAAAGAGAATCAGCACCCACCCGTACGCGAGATTCAGGCGCTCGTGCATCCACAGCAGCACCGTGAGGACGATCTGCGACACCGGCTGAATAATCGGCCGGAAAATGCCGCCATACGGGTTGGCGTCGTCCAGATCGTGGCCCATCCGCGCCAGATGCCGCGAATCGAGCGGACCGGTGAACACCTGATATCGGAAGGTCCCGGCGGACTGCACCGGCATCGTGACAAGAACGTTGGCGTGGGTTGCCGCCTTGCCGCTGCGGGGTCCGCCGATGGCGATCGCGCCGGCAAACGTCGGTTGCCCCTCCTCCAACGCGAGCGCGGCAGCGAAGAAGTATTTCGATTTGACGCCGACCCACTCGAACGGGCCGTTCAGGATCGTGCGCTCGCCCGGCTTGATGCCGGAAAAGTCGGTGCGCTCGGTTTTGGACGCCTTCGTAACGACGGAGTAATGGCGATAATCGTCCAGCGAATCTTTCTCTGCAGACCGCAGTCCGTCGGAGAGGTCGATCAACAAGATCGCGCCGCCGCTGCCCAGTCCCGTCACGGAGCCGTGCACGTCGAAGCGATACTCCTCAGGCACGAAGCGGTACTCGAGTGTTACGTGTGATCCGCGCACCTCGGCGTCGAAGCGCAACGGTTTGGCACCCTGGCCAGCGGAGACCACGATACCGGGCGCGTCGGGGCTCGGCTGGAATTCCCAATCGTCGAGCGACACCGTGTCGCCGCTGGGGAGAACTAGGCGATGGCGCAGAAAAGCGTCGCCGGGCGGCACGAGCTGCACCGGCTTCGCAGAATCGCCCGGGGCAAATGATTGGTACTGTAATAGTTCGGCGGAAACGAGACGGCCCCCTCGAGTGCTGAAGCCGAGGCGGTACAGCGGGGATGTCACCCAAACGACGCGGCCCGTATCGATGGATGGCCGGACTGGCGGATGGGCGGATGGCTGCGGCGCAACCGCCTCGGCCTGTTGCGCCGAGTCGTGCACCGCAACGCTATCGGCCGCCCGGCCGCCCGGCCGTCCGACCGGCTTCTTGGGCGGCCAGATGAGTGACGGCGCGACGGCCACGATCATCATGAGCACGAACGCGATCAGCAGATTGCGCTTATCCACGTCTATGCTCCGCGTCGCGCCGGCAGGTCATGGAACCGGATCATACCCGCCTGCGTGGAACGGATGACACTTGAGGATGCGTCGGATACCAAGCCAGCTGCCTCTCAGCGCTCCATAGCGCTCGACTGCTTCGTACGTGTAGCGTGAGCACGACGGCTCGAACCGGCACTGCGTGAACACCAGGTGCGACAGAGTGAGCTGGTACCCACGGATGAGTATCATTACGGCCCGGCGCGGCAGTCGTTGCAGCGTCACGTCAGCGTCTCCACGGCTCCCGTCAATTCGGCGCGCAGCACTGCAAACGAGGCTGTATATGCCGAGCGCTTCGCGCGAATCACGAGATCGATGGCGGGAAGATTTCGCAGCACGTCGCGTCGCAGGATCTCACGCAACCGGCGCCGTAGTCTGTTGCGCGCCACGGCCGACGACTGATGCAGGGGAACGATGAGCCCAAGACGCGCATGACCCAAATCGCTGTGACGCCAGGCCAGATCGAGATGCTCCATGCGCCTGCGGCGACCTGCTTCCCAGCAGGCAGTGAGATCCGAGCCGCGCGTGATACGCACGCGGCGCGGGTACCGCTCGCGCGTTTACCGGCTCCGGTGTTTGGATGGAATACGGACGGTGAGACGCTTGCGACCCTTCTTGCGCCGACGGGACAGTGTGGCTCGGCCCCAAACGGTTTTCATCCGCTTGCGAAATCCATGCTTATTGATACGCCGCCGATTGCGCGGTCGATACGTCGGACCCATAAATTCCTCGAGTAAGGCCGGGAAAGTTACCCGGCTCGGGACGCGACGGTCAAGGTTGACTTTTCCACATGCGGCCGGTACTTTCGGTCGCCCTTGCTGGACGTCCTTCCTAAAATCAGAAAATCGTAATGGAGCAATCGGTAAACGAAGCTTGGAAGCGTCTCCTCGACGAAGCTCGACGTGAACTTCCCGAGGCGACGGTGCGCACGTGGCTCGAGCCATCCGAGCCCATCGCGCTCGACGACGGTCGTCTGATCCTCGGTGCGCCCGATCAATTCGCCGCGGAGTGGAATGAGTCGAAGCACGCGTCGCTGCTCGCGCGCGTCGCCGAGCGCGTGCTCGGTCGGCCGACGACCGTGGTGTTTCGCGTCCAGGAA
>Ga0193755_1000034_pt1 | contig 36645 bp, 39 predicted proteins | sample H1a2metaG_FD_144921 | JGI IMG/M metagenome (GOLD analysis project Ga0193755, IMG submission 144921) | Soil microbial communities from a riparian zone of the East river system, Colorado, United States - H1a2 | ecosystem: Environmental > Terrestrial > Soil > Riparian zone | place: USA: East River...
TCGGGAAGCCGATCGGGGCGGCAATTCGCGCCGCCTTGGCGAGTGATGTGCCGCCGGTGGCTGCCAGCCCGAAGCCAGCCGGTGCGGTCAACGACGACGCGTTGTACGAGCAAGTCGCGAAGGTCTTTGAAGAGCAGGTGAACCCCATGGTAGCGCGCCACGGCGGCCGCGTCGAGCTCATCGATGTGCAGGACGCCGTCGTAATGCTGCGCATGGGCGGCGGGTGCCAGGGTTGCGGCATGGCCGACGTCACGCTGCGGCAGGGCATCGAGGGGATGCTCGCGCAGTTCGTGCCCGCGGTTCGGGGCATCGTCGACATCACCGATCACACCTCGGGCGCGAACCCCTACTTCCAGGCCGCGAAGAAATAGCTGCTCGCCTCCTGCTGTTGCTGCCCACCACGACATACCGCACCGCGGCGTTCGTGGAGGCTGCACGGCAGATCGGCGTCGAGCTGACGGTCGCGTCGGAGGAGCCCAGTGCTCTTCAGGCCACCAGTCTTGGCGGCCTTGTCACGCTGCCCCTGCAGGACTCACAACGAGCCGCCACGGAAGCATTTCTCTTCGCGAAGAAGTATCCGATAGCAGCGGTCGCTGGTGTGGACGACGACACTGCGATCGTCGCGGCGGTGATAGCGCAGCGACTCGGCCTGAAAGGAAATCCCGTTCACGCCGTGCAGGCGGCCCGCGATAAGCATCAGCAGCGGGAGCTTCTGGCCAAGGCGGGCGTACCGATTCCGCGATTTATGCTCCGCAGGCTGAATGAAGACCCAGCCGAGATCGCCAAAAGCGTGACATATCCTTGCGTCGTGAAGCCCCTGCGTCTCTCAGCATCACGCGGGGTCATGCGTGTCGACAACGCGCAGGGCTTCATCAAGGCCCAGAACCGGCTCAGCGCCATCGTGTGCGAGCCCGAGGGGTCGTTTCTCATTGAAGAGTTCATTCCAGGCTACGAAGTCGCGCTTGAGGGTCTGGTCGTGAATCGCCGCATGCACGTGCTGGCGATCTTCGACAAACCCGATCCGCTCGACGGGCCGTTCTTCGAAGAGACCATCTACGTCACACCGTCACAGGTGCCTGCCGCATTGCAGAAAGCGATCGTCGACTGCGCAGATCGTGCTGTGCGCGCTCTCGGCATCACCGAAGGCCCCATCCATGCCGAGTTGCGCTACAACGAGCGCGGGCCGTGGCTCATCGAGCTTGCGGCCCGACCGATCGGCGGCCGGTGCTCGGCGGTCCTGAAATTCGGGGAAGGGGGAAGCGGGAAGGGTGTGACGCTGGAGGAGATCATCTTGCGCCATGCGCTCGGCATGCCGATCCCGTCGCTGCAGCGCGAGCGGCAAGCAGCGGGCGTGATGATGATTCCGATTCCCGGCGCTGGAACGTTGCAGGAGGTGCGCGGGGTGGCGGAAGCGAAAGCGGTGCCGCTGATCGAGGATGTCCAAATCACCGCGCATCCGGGGGAGCGGTTGGTGCCGTTCCCCGAGGGGTCGCGTTATCCGGGATTCATCTTTGCACGGGGAGAAACGTCTGCGGTGGTCGAGGCTGCGCTGCGCGACGCGCACCGACGCCTCGAATTCGTCGTCGTCTGAGCTACACCGCTTCGGCTACGACCTCCAGCCAGTGGCGCGGCACCGACTCAACCTTGAGCTCTTCCATCGTGCGCTCCAGGCCGACTTCGAGGGCCTTGGCCCCTTCCTCGAGCGGCACGCCTGGCAGCGCACCCTCGATGAACAGCGAAAACCGGCCGATATCAATGAGCGCTTGACGGGTCATGTCCACGCGTAGCAGCTCGACGGTCGTGGGACGATACCCGGCCGCTACTAACGCACTCCGGTACTGATCGGCGGAGAACCATTCCATCGCTGCCGCGTGACCGCTGTGCTTCACCTCGAAGCCCTTCTCCCGCAGCGCCTGCACCGAGCGCACAATCCAGCGGCGCCAGAAGCCGCTCGTCCCTTCGACATACGCGCCGTTGAAGAAGGTGCTGTTGAACGCGAGCAACCCGCCCGGCTTCAACACGCGCCGGATTTCCTTCAGCACCTGTTCCTTGTCCGGCATGAGGTGGATGGCGTTCAGGAAGACGACCGTGTCGGCCGATTTGACGAGTTTCGACAACCACTCCGCGCTGCCCTGGACGAACTCCGCCAGCTTCGAAGAAATCGCCGCCCGCGCTTTTTGTAGAGCGGACGGCGACGGATCGACTCCGATGACGCGCGGCGGGGGCTGTTGGCCACGCACGCGCTCGAGAATGAGCTCCGTGACGGCGCCCGGACCACAGCCGAGGTCAACGATGACCTGACGGCCCGGGCAAATCACCCGCTCCAGAATCCAGCGATTGACGTACGAGAAGAACGGATGCCGGGTGAACGGCGTGAACGAAAAGGGATCTTCGTCCGTCGCGGGGTTCAAGGCGGTCACAGTTTGTGAATCCCGAGCGGCCCCAGGTGCACGTCGAGATTGTGGTTGACGCGATAGCCCACGACCCCGTTCACGTCCAGGTTCGCGGCATCGCCTGTGTAGACCTCTTTGCCGTTCACCATGAACTTCGCTTTCCCGCCCTGCACCTGAATGCTGAGCTCGTTCGTCGCCCGGCCGCTGGTGTCCGCCTTGGTCACGGCATCGCTCGCCGTCCATTCGACGACGGCGGCGGGCCGGCTCGCATAGCTCGAGCGCCGGCGGATCGAGTACATGCCGTCGATCGGGCGCACCAGGAAGTACGTGTAGGTCTGACCGGAATCGGCGAGGTTCTTGCCGCCGATGAAGATGCCGAATGCTTCGGGATGGGCGGGGTTCTTCATCTGACTCAGCTTCGCGACGACGTGGTAGCTGGCCGAGATCGTATCGCGATCACGCCAATAGATCGCCGCGGGTCCGACCGTCGTATGGAGGCCGTCGCCCATGCCCGTGAACTTCACGTTCTCGAGCGGCGCGGGCTGCCCGGTCTGCCGGTTCGTTTCGGTGCGGACATGCCAGCCGGCGGGAAAATTGCCCCCGCCCGCAACGGCGCGGTCCGGATCGGCTTGCGCCGCCAGCGGTCGTCCGGGGGCGAAAAGCAAGAAAACCGCCGCAGCGGTTATAAAACGCATCACCATCGCTGGTCTCCCCGGGATTAGGTCCACGCTCTAAGGGTGTAAGTGACACTACGAAAACGTTTTAGTCAAGAGCTGGCGAGATCGTGGACGGTATCCAAGCTCACGATCTTGAGTTTGCGCTTTCCCATCGGCAGTGTGATGTCCACTTTCTGCCCCACCTTTCCGCCCAGCAGCGCCTTCCCGAGCGGCGACGCCATCGAGACCGACATCTCTGCCGCACCGTCCTCGCCCTCGATGAACTCCCCGAGCGTCAGGGCGTAGACTTCCTTCTTCTTCGTGTCGAGATCTTCGACCGTGACCCGCGAGCCGAAGCCGACGCGGTCACGCGGGATATCCTGTTCGCGCACATCGGAGAGCTTCGATAGCCTGAGCCGCAGGTGATGCACGCGCGCCTGCGCGAATTGCTGGCGCTCGAGCGCTGCCTTGTATTCGGAGTTCTCGCGCAGGTCGCCGTGCGCGCGCGCCTTCTCGATCTCTTTCGGCAAGACGAACGAGATTTCGTGGTTGAGGCGTTCGACTTCAGATTGGAGCTTTTGTTTGAGCGCTTCGATCATACCTGGGATACTAACCGACTAACCGCCCCACCGGCTAGCTTTTAGGGGCCGATGCGCACCTACCACCAGCTGACCGATCCCGACCGCTCCGGTCTCGCCGACCAGATCGGCGCCCAGCGCAAGCGGGTCGCTGCGCGCCTGGCCGCGGTCCGGCGGATTGTGGCGGTGATGAGCGGAAAAGGCGGTGTGGGAAAGAGCTACGTCACGGCACACCTGGCGAGAGGCCTGGCCCGCGCCGGTCGCAGCATCGGTGTTCTCGACGCCGACTTCAATGGCCCCACGATTCCGGGGCTGCTGCAAGTCCCTCAGACTGCCCAGCCGCCGGCGATTGGTCTCGATGGTGTGAAGTGTATCTCCATGGGTCATTTCCTCGATGACGGCGCTCCCCTGGCGTTCACAGGTCCGGTCGCCGAGAGCTTCGTGTGGCGGGGCGCCATGGAAGCATCGGCGCTGCGCGAGTTTCTGAGCGATGTGGAGTGGGGCGAGCTCGACGTCTTACTGCTCGACCTGCCGCCGGGCATCCAGCGCTACATCGAGCTGTGCGACATCCTCGGCAACGCGCCGGCCGTACTCACCGTGACCATCCCGACCCCCGAGTCCCGCAACGCGGTCCGCCGTGCCATGCGCGCGGCCGTCGACCGTGGATCAGCTTTGCTCGGCATCGTTGAGAACATGGTCGGAGCGGAGCTGAAGGGTACGGCCGGGGATGATTTGGCGGCGGAGTTTGCGACGCCGGTAGTGGCCAGGATCCCCTGGCACCCGACACCAGATACCTGGAACCGCTTGGCCTCGCAGCTGTGAAATTCCTGTGCGTCGAGTGCGACAAGCAGATGGCATTCGCGGAGCGCGAGCTGCCCGGGGACGGGACGCTCGCCGCGACCTTCAAGTGCCCGAAATGCGGCCGTGTCGTGGCGATGCTCACGAATCCGATGGAGACTCAGCTGGTGTCTTCTCTGGGCGTTGAAATCGGCGGACGCACCGTGCCCAGCGAGCCGTTGGAGATGGTACGGGCGAATGTGATTACAGGCGGTCCGGCCTGGTCGAACGACGCCCAGGAACGACTCTCCCGCGTGCCCAGCTTCGTGCGGGGCATGGTGAGGAAGATCTACGCCGACTACGCCAAGGAACGCGGCATCACCGAGATCACGCCCGCAATCATGGACACCGCGCGCGCCGAGCTTGGCCTGGAAGGGATGTGAGCGACTTCGAGGAACGCAGCGTCGGCGACCTGCGTGTGCGCATCGACCGTACGCTGTGCGTCGGCTTCGGGGACTGCATCACCGAAGCCCCCGCGGCGTTCGTCCTCGATGAAATGGGTGTAGCCATTTTCCAGGCTCCCGAGACCACTGCAAGAGAACAACTCCTGCGCGCGTGCGACGCCTGCCCGGTGGATGCGATTACGGTTTGGAACGCAGATGGTACCCAAATCGTCCCCGCGGCTTGTGAACAAGTTCCTTGACAGCCTCAGGACTCGTGTACATATCCCTTAACTCTGACGGCATCCACACCGACATCTAGAGTTTAGGGCCCGCTCGAGCGGCTTCACTCGGGGAGGTAGTGGTGTACCGCGAGATTTTCGTTCCCGTCGACAACTCGCAGCACTCCGATTGGGCCGTCGACCGCGCCATTGAGATGTGTAGGAAGACAGGCGGCAGAATCACCGGTAACCATGTGTACGCTGCCCGCCTCCACGATGTCCGCTTCCGCCAGCTCGAGACCGGCCTCCCCGCGCAGTTCCAGACGCCTGAAGAGATCAAGAAACAACGCAAAATCCACGACAAGCTGATCGAAAAGGGGCTGCAGCTCATCGCCGACAGCTTTCTCGACCAGCTGGGGAAGCGCTGCGAAACGGCCGGTGTTCCGCTCACACGCCAGCTGCTCGAAGGCATCAACTACGAAGAGATCGTCAACGAAGTGAACCGCGGCGCGGGCCGCCTGCCCGGCCTGATCGGCTTCGATCCCAATCGCGCCGCGGGCTACGACGGCGGCGACAAGGTCCGTAGCGACGTCAAACTCGGCGAAAACGGCCGGCTCGTCGCCGAGGACGAGGACTCGGCCGCCCGCCTGGTCGGCTCGTCCGGGCGGCAGTACGACTTGATGGCCATCGGCGCGCACGGACTCGGCCGCCAGACGTATTCGCAGCTCGGTGGGGTCGTCGCGCGCGTGCTGCGCGACATCGAGAAGGACGTGCTGATCGTCCGCGACCAGCAGCCGATTCAGGGCGGCCGGTTCATGGTGTGCGTGGATGGCTCGTCGTACAGCTACAAGGCGATGAAGTCGGCGCTCGAGCTGGCGCAGGAGTTTGGCGGCTCGCTCTTCGTCTGCAGCGCGTTCGACGTCGAGTATCACCACGTCGTCTTCCACAACATCAAGGACGTGCTGTCGTATCAGGCGTCGAAGGTGTTCAAGTTCGAGGAGCAGGAAGAGCTCCACAACAACATCATCGACAAAGGGCTGCTGAAGCTCTGCCAGGCGAACCTGAAGCGCGCCGAAGTGATGGCGCAACAGTATCCCGATGTCCCGCTCACGACGCAGATCCTCATCGGTAAGCCATTCCAGGTGATCATGCAGTGGGTCGAGGAGATCAAGCCGTCGCTGCTGGTGATCGGCCGGCACGGCGCGCACCGCGTCGAAAACACGGAGCTGGGATCGCAGGCGGAGAATCTGCTGCGGTTGGCGCCGTGCTCTGTGCTGTTGACGGGTGTGGTGGGCGTGCGGCCCGAGGACATCCCCTGGATCGAAGAAGACGGTCAGGCCGGTCTACCCTGGGCGCCCGAAGCGGAGGTGCGGATTCTCCGCGTGCCGCCGTTCGCGCAGGGGATCGCGCGTCGTGCGGTCGAGGAGTACGTGCTCGAGAAAGTGGGCAACGCCGGTCCGCCGCCGACCGTCACGAACAGGTGGCTCGATGAAGCGATCCAGAAGCTGCTGCCGACGCACATGCAGCTGATCATGGGCATCGGGAGCGCCGAGGAGATCGCCCTCGCGGAGGTGAAGGCGACCGAGCAGATGAAGGCAACGAAAGTGCAGGGGCACGACTCTGACACCGAGCCCCTGACACCTGTCATTGAGGTCAAATGCCCGGTCACGGGCGCGGTTTCAACGCGCCCGCGGGTCGCCACGGATCCCATCGTATGGACGCAGGAGGCGTGGCAACGGCTACAGCTCGTGCCTCTGATCGCCCGCCCGCTCGCGCGGAACACGGTCGAGCGCTTCGCCCGTAATCACGCCATCTGGCGTGTGACAACCCCGGTCATGGACGACAACAAGCAGGCGATGATCGAAGCCGACGAGTTCGACGTCGATACGATGATGGTGATGTTCACCGAGCTCCGCGCCAAACAGATCCGCGCGGAGGCGGAAGGGAAGGACGCGCTCTCGCCCGAGATGCGCGCTTTTATCGAGGAAGCCAAGGCACAGGGGATCACGCGCTGCCCCATCCGGGACATCGAAGCGAAGATGGACAAGTGTCCGGTGGACATGAAGACGGTCACGCCCGAAGAGGCGAAACGGGCGGTCGAGAAACTGTTGCAGTGAACTACGTTCCACACGTCGTCGCCTGGAATCTCACGCGGCGCTGCAACCTCGAGTGCGCCCACTGCTACATCTCGGCCGGCCCGCATGAGAGCGCGACGTCCGAGCTGGACACCGCCGAGGCGTTGCGGATCGTGGACGAGCTCGTGGCCGTGAATCCTGGGCCGCTGATCATCCTGTCCGGGGGCGAGCCGCTGCTCCGCGCAGATCTGACGCAGATCGCCGCCTACGCTTCGGAGCGTGGCGCGACCGTCGTCGTCGGGACAAACGGCACACTGCTGACAGACGAACGGATTGCGGCGCTCAAGGCGGCCGGCGTGCGCGGCGTCGCGGTGTCGATCGATTCACTCCGTCCGAGCTACCACGACAACTTCCGTCACGGCAAAGGCTCGCTCGACGACACGATCGCCGCGCTGGGCCGGCTGCGTGCGCAACGGCTCGATTTCATCATCCAGACCACGGCGACCAAGGGCAATCGTGCCGAGCTGGAGCGCCTGGCGCAGTGGTCGGCGGAGCAGGGCGCCGTCGCGTTCAACTGCTACTTCCTGGTGGCGACGGGGCGCGGCGCCGGCATGTCGGATCTCGCGCCCGCCGACTACGAAACGATCCTCGCCGATCTGGCGCGCTGGCAGCGCGAGTATCGCGGCCAGATGATGGTTCGGGCCAAGTGCGCGCCACATTTCATGCGGCACGTGCATTCGGCCGATCCCGACTCGCCGATCCTGAATTACGAAACACGCTGTCCCTGCGGGACGCAGTACTGCCGCATCACTCCCGACGGCAAACTCACGCCCTGTCCCTATCTGCCCGAGGTGGCCGGCGACCTGCGCGCGCAGAGCTTCGGCGAGATCTGGCGCAGCTCACCGCTGTTCCGGCAGCTGCGGGAAGGGACGCTTGGCGGCAAGTGCGGGCGCTGCGAATACCGGAAGCTGTGCGGCGGCTGTCGCGCGCGCGCGTTCGCGCTCGAGGGCGACGTGCTCGCTGCGGATCCCTCGTGCACCTATGAGCCGCGTGAGGGCGTCGCGATCGTCGAACCGGTGACGGTCAGTTATGGGGCAGACTTTGCTCCCGCCCTGACATGGTCGGACGCCGCGCGGTCGCGCCTTGATCGCATCCCGTCGTTCGTGCGCGGCGTCGTTGCCAAGCGCGTCGAGGATTGGGCGCGCGAACGGGGTCTGCACGAAATCACGCCCGAGCTGCTCACGGAGATCCGCAGCGCGATGCCGGTGGATTTCTCCAAGAGAAGGCCCTTCTTCGTGTCGGAGGCTGACGGCTGATGGCTGACGGCATGATGGTCCTCCAAGCTGTAGCCGACACGACGAGCGCGTATCGGGACTTCCCGCTCATCGGCAGTCGCCAGGCCATCTGGATCGCGGCCGAGATCCACTTGATGTTCGCGGCATTCGTGCTGGGCGTCCCGATCTTCGCCGTAGTCGCCGAGGCGATCGGCATCTTCGGCAAAGACCAGCGCTACGACCGGCTGTCGAAGGAGTTCACGCGGCTGCTGTTGATCGCGTACAGCGCGACGGCAATCTGGGGCGCCGTCTTCGTCTTCCTCCTGGCCACGCTGTATCCGAAGTTCTGGGCCTACATGACGGCGATCTTCGGCCCGTCGATGTGGGTGTACGTTTCGATCTTCTTCTTCGAGTCGTTCACGCTGTACCTCTATTACTACGGCTGGGACCGGTGGAAGTACGGCCGGGCGAAGATCGTGCACTGGTGTCTCGGCATCCTGCTCAACATCTGGGGCACGATCGTGATGTTCATCGCCGACTCGTGGCTCACCTACATGATGACGCCGCCGCGCGACATCACGCCCGAGACGTCGCCCACCAGCATCAAGCTCTGGCACGCGATCCTCAACCACACCTGGATGCCGATCAACATTCACCGTCTGATCGGCAACGTCGTGTTCGGCGGCGCGATCGTAGGCGCCTACGCGAGCTATCGCTTCCTCGCCGCCAAGACCGACGAGGAGCGCGCGCATTACGACTGGATGGGGTACGTCGGCAACTTCATCGCCATCTCGGCGCTGATCGTGCTGCCGTTCGCAGGTTATTGGCTGGGCCGCGAGATCTATCAATACGACCAATCGTTGGGCATCACGATGATGGGTGGCTTCATGAGCTGGCTGTGGGTGATCCAGGCTTTCCTGATCGCGGTGCTGTTCCTCACCGGCAACTATTACCTCTGGATCGGGATGGGACGCATTCCCGGTGCGGAGCGATACCAACCGTACACGAAATGGCTGCTGGTCGTGCTCGTACTCGGCGCGTTGGTGTGGGGCACGCCGCATACGATGATCGCGGACTCGCGCGAGCTCGCGGCGATGGGCGGCTCGCACCATCCGCTGCTCGGGGCACTCGGCGTCATGAGCGCGAAGAACACCGCGGTCAATCTGATGATCCTCGCGACGTTCCTTTCCTTCCTGCTGTATCGGCGCGCCAACATCAAGCCGACGGTGCCGTGGGCGAAGACCGGCACCCGCATCCAGGCCGGCATGTTCGCGATCGCCGCCGCCATCGTGCTGTTCTTCGGGATTCGCGGCTATTTCGTGGAGGCGATCGTCCGGATCGGGTATTCGGTCTACCAGGTCGGCGCGGTGCTCGCCTGCATCGTCTTCGTCACGATCATCGACGTACTCATGGCGCGCGGCGCGCAGTCGCTCGGTGCGATCCAGTGGGGCAAGATGCCGCCGCGCTCGCAGTATGCGCTCTTCATCCTCGCGGTCACGTTCACGTGGCTGATGGGATTGATGGGATTCGCGCGCAGCGGTATTCGCCAGCACTGGCACGTGTATCAGGTCATGCAGGACATGACGCCCTATGCCGCGACGCCAGCCTTAGGTTATGCCGCAATCATGATCAGCACCTGCGTGCTGATCTTCCTCTCGCTCGTCGCCTTCATCTTCTGGCTCGGGGGACTCGCCGAGAAGTCGACGTTCGTGCCGTCGACCGTGGAGGCGCCGCATGTGGGCCAATAATCTCCGCATCCTCGGCGTGGTGCTCGGCACGCTCGCGCTCTACACCCTGATCGCGAACAAGATTCCCCAGGTGCAGTCGGAAGTGCCGCAAGCACTGACCCTCGGCGCGAACGTCACGCCGGAACAGCTCGTCACCGCCGGCGACCAGCTCTATCACGGCGCGGGCGGCTGCACCGCATGTCACGGCCTCGGCACGCGGGCCCCGAATCTCTTGACCGACGAAAAAGGGCAGGGGCCGATCGGCGCGCGCTGCGGCAAGCGCGAGGCGGGCAAGGACTGCAAAGCCTATGTGTACGAGTCGCTCACGAACCCGCGCGCGTACGTGGTGTCCGGCTACGAGCCGATCATGCCGGACATGGGCCGCATCCTGTCGCCGCAGCAGCTGTGGGCGCTGGTCGCGTTCCTGGAATCCAATGGTGGAACGGTGGACGTGCGCGCGTCGGACATACCGTCCTCGACGACTTCCACGACTTCGACATCCTCGGCACCCTCCGCCGGCATAGCCGGCGGTTCCACCGATCCCATGACGATCATCCGTGGTGCGGGTTGCACCGGCTGTCACAAGATCAACGGTGAGGGCGGCGCGATCGGGCCCGATCTCACGCGCGTCGGCTCGCGGCTCTCGGCGAACTTGATTCGGGAGTCGATCCTCTTGCCCGACGCCAAGGTCGCCAAGGGATTCGAGAAGTTCAAAGGCATCATGCCGAAGACGTTCGGGAACCAGCTCACGGCGGCGCAGTTCGAGGCGCTCGTGCAGTTCCTCTCGGGCCATAAATGAGAGCCTACCTCAAGCATCCGTTCTGGCAGGCGGTCGGCGTGATGGTGATCGCGTACATCGTGATCGCCTTCGTCATCCCCCTCCTCCCCGGCAGCGCCATCGTCCCCAAGAGTGTGGTGTTGCAGTACATGGCCACGGTTCTGGTCGGGGTGCTGATCTGGGTCAGCGACGACGAGGCGCGCTGGACCGAGTTCAAGCAGCCACTGCAGGATGTGCTCGTGCAGCCGCGGCTCAAGGTCGTCCGCAATGTGGCACTCGCGGCCGTCACGTTGATCGTCGGCTGCTTCACCTATAGTCAGGTCCGGGCCAGCGTCGCGGCGCCGCCGAACCTGCGCTCGATCCATCCGGCGCCGCCGTCGCAAATCACATTCCGCGGCAAGACGATCACGCTCGTGGGTCTCGACAATCCGCTGCGCCGTACCGGTGACATGGCGGCGCACGTCGCGGTCGGCCGTCGCGTCTACTACCAGAACTGCGTGCCGTGCCACGGCGACCATCTGGACGGCCAGGGCCACTTCGCCTCGGGACTCAATCCACTGCCGGCCAACTTCCAGGACAACGGCACGATTGCGCAGCTCACCGAGAGCTTTGTCTTCTGGCGCGTCGCCAAAGGTGGGCCGGGCTTGCCGCGCGAAGGCACGCCCTGGAATTCGGCGATGCCGGCATGGGAAGACTTCCTGACGGAGGATGAGATCTGGTCGGTGGTGCTCTTCCTCTACGATCAGACCGGCTGGAAGCCGAGGACCTGGGAAGTCAGTGCGGAGGGAAGCAAATGACGTCCGCACTCCTTCTGATCGTACTGATTGCTGCACAGGACACGAGCGCGGGGAAGCAGGTCTACACCAAATGGTGCGCCGGCTGCCACGGTGATAACGGCGCCGGCGATGGCCCGGGCGCGCGTCACATGATTCCGCCGCCCCGCGATTTCACCGGCGCGATTTATCAGATTCGCTCGACGCCAAGCGGGCAACTCCCGACCGACGCCGACCTGCTGCGCTCTATAGATGAAGGGTTGTTCGGCACCGCAATGCCGGGCTGGAAGTCCCGGCTCTCCGACCGCCAGCGCCGCGACGTGCTGGCTTACATCAAGACATTCTCGACGTTCTTTGCCGATACGACCCAGCGGCCGCAGCCGATCGCGTTCGGCAGCGCGCCGGGAGGCGGCGGCAGCGCCGAAGCGTTGCGGGTGGGACGGCAGTTCTACGATTCGATCGGCTGCCGCAAGTGTCACGGCGATCAGGGGCGCGGTGACGGACCGTCCGCGCCGACCCTCAAAGACGACGCGCAGCACCCAATCTTCGCGGCGAATCTGCACGAGAACTGGCGCTTCAACGGCGGCGGCACGGTGGGGGATATCTACCACCGGCTGCGCACCGGCCTCGACGGCACCCCGATGCCGTCGTTCAGCGATCTCATCGACAACAAGTTCTTGACCGACGAGCAGCTCTGGCGCGTGGCGCAGTACGTCCGCAGCCTCTCGCCCAAAGAAACGCCCGTGGTGCGCGACGTCCTCCACGCTCCCCTCGCCAAGACGTTGCCGCATGCGCCGGACGACTCGGCCTGGACGGCTGTGGATGTGTACTGGTTCCCGCTCGTCGGTCAGATCGTCCACAAGGAGCGCTGGTTCGCGCCGGCAGTCACCGGCGTCTGGGTCAAGGCGGTGCACACTGCGGACTCGATCGCGCTGCGCGTGGTGTGGGACGACCGATCGGAGAGTCCCGACACCTCGTGGTTACCGTTCGTTGGACGAGTGTTCAAGACGCTCGAGAGCGAAGACTCGACGCGGGAGCAGCCGGCGTCCTGGCCGGATGAGATGATTGTGCAGTTCCCCGTTTCTATTCCCTCGGGGATGGAGCGGCCCTACTTCCTGATGGGCAGCGCCAGCGCGCCCGTCTATCAGTGGCGCTGGTCGAGTGCCACACGGACCGCGCCGGTCGCCGGCCTGGCACGCGGGATCGATCGGTTCGATCCGCTCGTGGTTGGGTCAGGCCCCGCAGCGCAGGCGGTCTACGATCACGGACAGTGGCGGGTCGTTCTGACCCGCGCACTTGCTTCGACCGATACTGCGAGCCAGCTTCCGTTCCGGACCGGCCGTGCCATTCCGGTGGCGTTCTTCGCGTCGGATGGGTCCAACGGAGAGCACGGGTCGCGCATGGCCATCAGTACCTGGTATTTCCTCGCCCTCGACGAACCGGTGCCGGCCCAGGTGTTCATTTCGCCGGTGCTCGCCATGGTGCTCACCCTGGGGTTGGGCATGCTGGTCGTGTGGCGCGCGCAGCAGAAGACTTCATACCGGAGGCAGCAATGAAAGGCAGAATCTTCAGCGTGGTGGGTGGGATGTTCCTGCTCACCGTGTGCAGCAAAGGGGACCGCGGCACAGTGCAGGCGGCACCACCGGCGCCACAACCCGCGGTATCGTCGGATCCTACTGCCGGGGCGGCGGGTGGCACAATCACCGGCAAGATCAAGTTCACCGGCGTCGCGCCCAAGAACCCGGCGATCGACATGAGTGAAGAGGCGGCGTGCAAGGCCAAATACAAGACGACGCCGACCGAAGAGAATGTGGTGGCCGGACCGGCCAACGCCCTGGCGAACGTATTCATCTACGTGAGTGCCGGCGTGCCTGCAGGCCAGACGTTCACCGCACCCACCACCCCCGTGGTGCTGGACCAGAACGGCTGCCGCTACCATCCGCACGTCTTTGGCGTCATGGTGGGGCAGAACATCGAGATCAAGAACTCCGATCCGCTCTTGCATAACATCAAGGCCATCGCGAAAAAGAACCGGCCGTTCAACGTCAGCCAGCCCAACGCTGGCATGACGAAGACGGTGACGTTCGCGGCGCCCGAGGTGATGGTCAATCTCGAGTGCAACGTGCACGGCTGGATGCACGCCTACGTCGGTGTGCGGCCCGATCCGTTTTACGCGGTATCCGGGCCGGACGGCAGCTTCTCGATCACCGGCTTGCCGCCCGGGACGTACACGATCGAGGCCTGGCACGAGAAGTTCGGCACGCAGACGGCGACCGTGACGATCGCGGGAACCGAGAGCAAGACGGCCAACTTGACCTTCGCCGCGCACTAGCGCGAGGAGAGCCGCATGCGTTGGTGGCTGCCCGACGCAGGTTCGACGTTCGCCGGTCCGATCGACACGCTGTTCCTGGCGATTCTGATCATTACCGGAATCGCGCTGGTCGTCGTGGAGGTCGGACTGGTGACGTTTGTGATTAAGTACCGCGCGCGTCCGGGCCGGAAGGCCTTCTACACGCACGGCTCGACGCGCGCCGAAGTGATCTGGACCGCGATCCCCGCCGTGACGATGGTCGCGCTCGGACTGATCAGCAATCACTACTGGGTGCTCATGAAGGACAAGAAGAGCATCCCGCCCAACGCGTATCATCTGGGCGTGCATGCCAAGCAGTTCGAGTGGCTGGTGACCTATCCCGGTCCCGACGGGAAGCTCGGCACTGCTGACGATTTCACGGTTCGCAATCAACTCCACGTGACCGTGAATGAGCCGATCGCCGTCGAGCTGACCTCGGAAGACGCGATCCATTCGTTCTTCGTGCCCGAGTGGCGGGTGAAGCAGGATGCCGTGCCGGGCATGCACATCACGGCCTGGTTCCAGGCGACGAAGACGGGTGAATTCGAGATCGGCTGCGCCGAGCTGTGTGGTATGGGACACTACAAGATGCGGGGGCGCGTGTTCGTCCACACGCCCGAGGACTATAAGGCCTGGGTCGCCCAACAAGCCGCCGGAGGGACCGAATGACGAGCGTTGCGCACGCCAAGCCGGCAGGAGGAGCTCACGATGCACACCACGCACCGATGAGCTTCTGGCGCAAATACATCTTCTCGACCGACCACAAGATCATCGGCATCCAGTTCCTGTTCGTCAGCCTGTTCTTCCTGCTGGTGGGCGGGCTCCTGGCGATGCAGATCCGCTGGCAACTCGGCTTCCCGGGAAAGCCGTTGCCGGGCGGCGGGATCCTGCCCGAGAGCATGGTCTCGGGCGGCGTGATCCTCCCCGAGTACTACATCCAGCTCGTCACGATGCACGGCACGTTCATGGTGTTCTTCGCCATCATGCCGCTGCTGGTGGGCGTCTACGCCAACTTTCTGATTCCGCTGAAGCTGGGCGGCCACGACATGGCGTTCCCGCGCATCAACATGTGGTCGTTCTGGCTCGCACTGGTCGCTGGCTTGATCATGTTGTCCGGGTTCTTCATGCCCGATGGCGCGCCACGCGCGGGGTGGACGATGTATGCGCCGCTCTCGGCGCGGCCCGATCTCTCGGGCGCGACGATCAGCCAGAAGCTGTGGAGCATCTCCATCGTGGTGCTCGGGTTGTCGTCCGTCATGGGCTCGGTGAATTACATCACGACGGTGATCAACCACCGGGCGCCGGGGATGACCTGGTTCCGCATGCCGCTCTCCGTATGGGCGCTGTTCATCACGGCGATCCTCGCGGTGCTCGCGCTGCCCGTGCTGCAAGGCGCGGCGATCATGCTGCTGTTCGACCAGACCATCGGCACGCACTTCTTCGATCCGGGCGCGGGCGGTCAGCCATTGCTGTGGCAGCACCTGTTCTGGTTCTTTGGGCACCCCGAGGTCTATATCCTGATCCTGCCGGCGATGGGCATGGTATCCGACATCATCGCCAACGGCAGCCGCAAGCCGATCTTCGGCTACCACTCGATGGTGTTCGCCATCATCGGCATCGCGTTCCTGGGATGGATCGTCTGGGGCCACCACATGTTCATGAGCGGCATGAACCCGACCCTCGGGTCGACGTTCATGGTTTCGACGCTGCTCATCGCGGTGCCCTCGGCGATCAAGGTGTTCAACTGGCTGGGCACGATGTGGCGCGGCAACCTGCGCTTCCATGTGCCGATGCTGAACGCGATCGGCTTCGTGTCGATGTTCACGATCGGCGGACTGTCCGGGATCTTCATGGCGGCCACGCCGGTCGATATCCCGCTGCACGACACGCAGTTCATCGTCGCACACCTGCACTACGTGCTGTTCGGCGGCTCGCTGTTCGCGCTGTTCGCGGCGATCCCCTACTGGTATCCCAAGATGTTCGGCCGGATGATGCACGAGGGCATCGGGAAGGTGCACTTCTGGCTGACGTTCGTCTTTTACAACATGACGTTCTTCCCGATGCACATCATCGGGATGGGCGGGCAGATGCGGCGCATCTACGATCCGACGATTTACGACTTCCTGAAGCCCCAGCAGCCGCTGAACGAGTTCATTTCCTACAGCGCGTTCGCACTCTTCGCCGTGCAGTTCCTCTTCGCGTTCAACTTCCTGTGGAGCCTCAAGTTCGGCAAAAAGGCGTCGCAGAATCCCTGGGAGGACAACGGATTGGAATGGTCGCTGCCGAATCCCGCGCCGCACGGCAACTGGGCACCGAAGACGCCCAACGTGTACCGCGGGCCGTACGAGTTCAGCGCGCCGGAAGCCGGCGACAAGGACTATCTGCCGCAGTACACGAAGCTGCCCACCGACCGCGACCCTGTGCCGGCGCCACTGCCGGCCACGCACTGACCGGAGAGGACGATGACGCACGCGACGCAAGCCCTCGATCAGATGCGGCCGCCACACCCGGCCGAGCCGGGATCGGGCGTTTACAGCAACAAGCTGGGGATGTGGGTCTTCCTCGCCAGCGACGTGATGTTCTTCACGGCGTTGATCGGGTCGTATATCGTGCTGCGCTTCGGCATGTCGTCGTCGTGGGCACAGCCCGCCGCGGTACTCAACGTGCCGCTCACGGGCCTGAACACGTTCCTGCTGATCTGTTCGTCCGTTGCGATGGTGAAGGCGTACGCCGCGATCGCGGACGGCAAGAAGTATTTCTTGCGACAAGTGCCGGGGAAGACGCTGCAAGACGGCGGGCTCAAGTTCTGGCTGCTCATCACGATCATCTGCGGCGCCGGCTTCGTCGGCGTACAGGTGTTCGAGTACATCAAGCTCGTCGGGCACGGCTTCACGCCGGCCGGCTATCGGGAAGGGTCGCTTCTGGCCGAGCACGCGCTCGCGGATCCGGTGAAATACGGTGCCGGTGTGGCCGGCATGTACGGCTCCGCGTTCTTCACGATGACCGGCTTCCACGGTTTCCACGTGACGTGCGGCGTGATCAGCATGCTGTATCTCTATTTCACCAAGGTGCTGCCGGAGAAATATTCGCCCCAGGACTACCGCGGCATCGAAGTCATCGGGTTGTACTGGCACTTCGTCGACCTGGTCTGGATCATCCTGTTCACGATCGTCTACCTGATCTGAGGCCCCGGAGGCCCGCGCCCTATGACGACTCCCGCTCAGCCCACGACCACGCATGTTCGGCCGAACTACATGCTGATCTGGCTGTACCTGTTCGTGATGACGATCGCCGAGGTGCTGCTGGCGTTCGAGCTGCCGGTGTCGCGCAACCTGAAGCTGATCCTGCTGCTCATTCTGGCGATCTGGAAGGCGCTGCTCGTCGCGCTGTTCTTCATGCACCTCAAGTTCGAGCGCTGGCGCCTGCGTTTGATTTTCATTGTCCCCTTGCCGCTCGCGGCGATTCTCGTGACCGCCGTCATCATGGAGAAAGTATTCTAGCCAGGTCGCTCCTCGAGCTCACCAAGCCGCGCATCACGCAGCTGGTGCTTCTCACCGCCGCCGCGGGGTTCTACCTCGGCGCGCAAGGTCACGTGGATTTGCTGTTGCTCGCGAACACGCTGGTCGGGACCGCCCTCGTGGCGGGCGGGACGAACGCGTGGAATCAGATTCGGGAGCGCGACGTCGATGCCCGCATGGCCCGCACGCGGCGGCGGCCGCTGCCGTCCGGACGCCTGACGCCGCGCGCGGCGATCTGGTTTGCGTCGGCGATCACAGCCGGCGGTGTCATCTATCTGGCCGCAACGGTCAATCTGCTGACCGCGGCACTCGCCGCACTGACGTTCGCGAGCTACGTATTGCTCTACACGCCGCTCAAGCGAAAGACGTCGCTCAACACCCTGGTCGGCGCCGTGCCTGGTGCCCTGCCGATCGTGGGCGGCTGGACCGCGGCCGGCGGCAGTTTGGGCGCCGCCGTCGCCGCGCTGTTCTGGATCCTGTTCTTGTGGCAGCTGCCGCACTTCCTCGCGCTGGCCTGGCTGTACCGCGAGGATTACCGCGCCAGCGGTCTGCGGATGCTCAGCGTCGCCGATGACGACGGCCGGGAGACCGGCCGGATGGCGCTGCTGTATGCAATGGCCCTGCTGCCGATCAGCCTATTACCCACGTTGCTTGGTGTGACGGGTGCGTGGTACTTCTTCGGCGCCCTCGTGCTGGGACTGGCCTACGTTGCTGCCGGCACGGGCCTCCTCGTCGGCGCGACGCCGGGCCGGGCGTGGCGTCTCTTCTTCGTTTCAATCCTCTACTTGCCGGCGCTGTTGACGTTGATGGTGCTCGACAAGGTGACTGCGTAGCGGCCCCATGATTCCGTTCCATCGTGTGCTCATTACGACCGGTATCGTATTCTGCGGCGGGTTTGCGCTGTGGTCGCTGTGGCGCGGACAGATGGCGCTCGGCATCGGGTTTGCGGCACTCGGCGTTGGCCTCACGTACTACCTGCGTCACCTGCGACGCTTCATCGGCCGATGAATCAACAGATCGATCTGATCTACTTCTGGAGCTCGCTGGCGTTGGTGGCGCTCCCCCTGGGGATCTTCAGCTGGCTGAGCTATCTCGTGATCAGGGGATATCGCCGGGAGCGCGGCCAGCACAACCCTCGTTAGATTCCCGCTCATGGCAGCCCCCCAATCGGAAAAACGTCAGGTCGTCCGCTACGCCTTCTACAAGCTGGATCTCGCCTGGCGTAGACTGACCGCCGAGCGGCAGGCATCTGCCAAGCTCGAGTTCGGCGAGACGCTCGAGCGCTACAATGGCCGGCTGCTGCTCCGGCCCTATGGTCTGGTCGGGATCCGTGGCGACACCGACTTCCTGCTGTGGCAAGTGGCCGAGGACCTCGACGCACTGGTCGAGCTGCAGACGGCGCTCAACCGGACAGATCTTGGCGCGTATCTCTCGGTCCCGTACAGCTATCTCGCGATGACGCGGCGGTCGATTTACGAGTTCCCCGCCCCCCCCGATTCGGGGCACGAGCAGCGGCTCGTCATTCAGCCGAGCGCGGCGAAGTACCTGTTCGTGTACCCGTTCATCAAGACGCGTGCGTGGTACGCCCTGCCGAAGCCCGAACGCCAGCGGATGATGGACGAGCACGTCCGCGTCGGCCGCAAGTATCCGACTATCCGGCTGAACACGACGTACTCCTATGGACTCGACGATCAGGAGTTCATCCTCGCGTTCGAAGGCGACAACCCGGGTGAGTTTCTCGATCTCGTCATGGAGCTGCGGGAGAGCGAAGCGTCGTCCTACACGCTGCGCGATACGCCCACGTTTACCTGCGTGCAGATGTCGCTGTGGGACATGCTCGACACACTGGGCGGCGCGGCCGCGGCACAGGCGGTGGCACGGCGGCCCGCGCGCGCCGACGGCTTCACGCCGGTCGCGAGCCTGTCCGAGCTGCCGCCCGGCAGTGCCAAACGCGTGTACGCCGCCAACGAGGCGGTCGCGCTCTTCAACGTGAAGGGCACGGTGTACGCCGTGGCAAACCGCTGCACGCACGCGCGCGCCAGCCTGTCCGAGGGCACGGTGGACGCGGCCCGCTGCGCCGTCACCTGCCCCTGGCACGAGGGCGTGTTCTCGCTCGAGACCGGCCGCGTGCTCGGCGGCCCGCCCGTCCATTCGGTGACGACGTTTCAGGTCAAACTAGACGGCGATACTATTCTCATCGCTCACGAGGCGCCTCAGCCTGCGGTTTCTTAAAGCGTGCCGTCGGGAGCGCACCGACGTCACACCAGTCTGGTTCATGCGGCAGGCGGGTCGGTACATGCCGCAGTACCGCAAGCTCCGGCAACGCCATTCCATCCTCGATCTGTGTCACAATCCCGAGCTCGCCGCCGAGGTCACGCTGCAGCCCGTCCATCGCCTGGGCGTCGATGCGGCGATCATATTCGCCGACATCCTGCTGCCCTTCGAGCCGCTCCGTCTGGGTCTGAGTTTCACCGCGGGAGAGGGCCCACACATCGAGCGGCCGATTCGGGACGCCGCCGATGTCGAGCGCCTGCCCTCGTTCAACGTGGACGCCGAGCTCGGCTTCGTGATGGACGCGATCCGGCTCGCGCGTCGTGAGCTTCCCGAGGATGTGCCGCTCATCGGCTTTGCTGGCGCGCCATTCACGCTCGCGAGTTACGCCATCGAAGGTGGGGCAAGCCGCACCTTCACCAGGACCAAGGAGTTCATGTACCAGACACCGGACACCTGGCACCTGTTATTGAGCAAACTCGCTGAAGTGGTAGGGAAGTTTTTAGCCGCGCAGGCGCGCGCTGGGGCGCAAGCGCTGCAGCTCTTCGACAGCTGGGTCGGATGCCTCTCGCCCGACGACTATCGCACCTACGTGCAACCGCACAGCCGCAAGGCGCTGTCGCTCGCGAGCGGCGCGAAGGTTCCGCTCATTCACTTCGGCACCGGCACCGCCACGTTCCTGGAGGACCTCGCCGCAGCGGGTGGCGACGTCATCAGCATCGACTGGCGCATTCCGCTCGATGCCGCATGGGCCCGCATCGGAAATCGTGCGATCCAGGGCAATCTCGAGCCCGCGGCACTGCTCGCACCCGCCGCGGAGCGGACGCGTCAGGTCCGCGCCATCCTTTCCCAAGCCGGTGGGCGTCCGGGCCACATCTTCAATCTCGGCCACGGCATTCTTCCGGAGACCGACGTCGCTGCCGTGCGTGCGGTCGTGGATCTCGTCCATGGTGGCTGAACAGCTCGCCGTGCTCGTGATGGCGTACGGCGGGCCCGGCAACATCGATGAGGTCGAGCCCTACCTGATGGATGTACGCGGCGGACGGCCCACCAGGCCGCAGCTCGTCGAAGAGATCCGCGCGCGCTACGCACGCATCGGCGGACGCTCACCGATTCTCGAGTTGACTCGCGCCCAGGCCGCGGGGATCGGGCGAGCGCTGGGCGACCGGTTCCGCGTGTACGTGGGAATGCGCCACTGGCATCCCTACATCCAGGACGTCGTCGACGAGATTGCGCGGGCTGGTCACACCCGAGTCGTCGGGGTCGCGATGGCGCCCCATTATTCCAACATGTCGGTCGGCGCGTACGAGAAGAAGCTGCTGCAAGCCGCGGACGGGCGACTCGACGTCGCGCTGATTCGCAACTGGTGGCAGCAGCCGCAATTCCTCGACGCCGTCGCGAACCGCGTACTGCAGACGCTGCAGCGCTTTCCCAGTCCGTCGAAGGTGCAAGTCGTGTTCACGGCGCACAGTCTGCCCGAGCGGATTCTCGCATCGGCGGACCCGTACCCGGACGAGCTGAAAGCCAGTGCGACCGAGGTCGCGTCGCGCGCACGCCTGAGCACTTGGCGTCTCGCCTACCAAAGCGCGGGCGCGACCCCAGAACCGTGGCTCGGCCCCGACGTGGCGGCGGTGCTGTCGGAGCTCGCGAAAGCGGGCCATGAGGCGGTGCTGCTCGTTCCTATCGGTTTCGTATGCGATCACGTCGAAATCCTGTACGACATCGACGTCGAGTATCAGGCGCTAGCCCGCCGGCTCCGGATCCAGCTTGAGCGAACCGCGTCTCTCAACGACGACCCCGGCTTGGTAGCGGCCGTGGCCGACGCGGTCCGCTCCGCGGCGGCGGCACGAGCGTGGGGATGAGGGTCGTGGTCGTGGGTGCCGGCATCGCCGGCCTTACGGCGGCGTGGGAACTGCTGCGAAACGGGGGGGTGGACGTCACCGTGCTGGAGGCAGAGCGCCGGCCCGGCGGGGTGATTGTGACCGAGCAGGTGGGAGAATTCATCGTCGAAGGCGGCCCCGACGGTTTCCTTGCCGGCGAGCCCGAATTGCCCGCCCTCGCGGACGAGTTTGGAATCGGCGACCACATCGTGAGCCAACAGGCGCGGGGAACGGCGCTCTGGACGGGCACGGCGCTCGAACCCATCGAGGAGGGCCGCGCCGCCGCGCTGCTGGGGATCGATGCGTCGAGTGCGGCGGTCAAAGCGGGATTTCGCAGCTTTACGCACGGGATGGGCGAGCCGGTCGCCGCGCTGGCGCAGCGGCTTGCCGGTACCCTGCGCGTCGCGCAGGGCGTGGCCGGCCTCGTTCGCAAAGGGCCGCGATGGCACGTGGCGATCACCGGCGGCTCCGCGCACGACGCGGACGGCGTGGTTCTCGCGCTTCCGGCGTATTCCGCTGGTCGTCTCCTCGAGGCGGTCGGTGTCGCCGGCGGCCGCGCGCTCGGTGAGGTCGTCTACGCACCGAGCATCACAGTCTCGCTCGCGTATCGCGCAGAACAGATCGGAAATCGGGTCGATGGGGCGGGGTTCGTTGTCGATCCGAATCGGTTAGGGGCGCAGCATGCTGCGCCCCTACATCTCAGGGCATGCACCTACGCGTCATCCAAATTCCCTGGCCGCGCGCCGGATGGCCACGTCCTCCTGCGGGCATACCTGGCGCCGGTGGATGGCGATCCGGCGCAGGCAGCGCACGTCGAGCTCGCCCGAATCCTCGGCATTCGTGGCGAGCCATTGTGGTCGCGAGTGTTCTACTGGAATCGCGGGCTGCCGCGCTACCGAGCCCGTCATGCGGAGCATGTCGCGGCGGTGCGTCATCGCCTCAGCCGGCTGCCACCGCTCGCGATCGCCGGAGCGGGCTACGACGGCGCCGGCGTCTCGGCGTGCCTCCGCTCGGGGCGCGAGGCGGCGGGTCTTATGCTTCGGCGACTATCCGCTCAACGGTGAGTCCGAACTCCTTATAGACCCGCTGATAAGGCGCCGATTCGCCAAACCGCTCGATTCCGATGATCACACCCTTCTCTCCCACCCAGCGGTACCAGGACTGGGGGGCCGCCGCCTCGACCGCGATGCGGCGCACACCGGGCGGGAGCACCGAGTCTCGGTAGCCTTGCGACTGCTTCGCGAAAAACTCGAGGCAGGGCATCGAAACAGCTCTCGGCCGTCGGCCGGCGGCTATCAGCTTTTCATATGCTCCGAGAATCAATTCCACCTCAGAACCGGTGGCCATCAACACAATGTCCGGGTTCGGGGAATCGGCGAGGAGGTAGCCGCCCTTATGCAGCCCGGCGGCCGGCGCGTACTTCGTGCGATCCACGACGGCGACCTTTTGGCGTGTGAGGATCAGTGCCACCGGTCCATCGCGATGCATGATCGCCGCGCGCCACGCCTCGACGACCTCGGTCGCATCTGAGGGCCGGATGACCGTCATGTTGGGAATTGCGCGCAGGGCGGCGAGCTGCTCGATCGGCTGATGCGTCGGCCCGTCTTCGCCCAGGCCAATCGAGTCGTGCGTAAAGACGTAGATCGGCCTGAGGTGTGTCAGCGCGGCGAGACGAATCGAGGGCCGCATGTAGTCGGAGAAGATCAGGAAGGTGCCGCCGAACGGGATGAAGCCGCGATGCAGCACGATCCCGTTCAGCGCGGCCCCCATCGCATGCTCGCGAACTCCATAGTGAAAGTTTCGGCCCGGACCGCCACCCTTTATTTCGGTGTTGTTCGAGCCCGTCAGATCGGCGGATCCGCCCATCAGTTCCGGAAGCTTTGCCGCGATCGCATTGAGTACTTTCCCGGACGCGGCACGCGTCGCCTGCGCGTCCTTGGGACCGAAGACCGGCAACGCCGCATCCCAGCCCGCGGGCAGGCGGCCGGCAAGCCGCCGCTCCAGCTCGGCGGCAAGCTCCCCATGCGCCGCGCGATACGCGTCCCATTGCTTCTTCCAGTCGGCTTCGAGCTGGGCGCCGCGGGTTTTGGCCGTGCGCCACTGCTCGAGCGCGTCGTCCGGAACGTAGAACGGCTCGAGCGACGGCCAGCCGAGGTTTTGTTTCGTCGCTTTCACCTCATCGGCGCCCAGCGGGGCGCCGTGGGCTTCGGCCGTGTCCTGCTTATGCGGGCTGCCCCACGCGATGTGCGTCCGCACGATGATCAGCGAAGGCCGGTCGGTCACACGCTTCGCCTGCGCAATCGCTGTGTCGATCGCCTTGAGATCATTGCCGTCGGCGACTCGTTGCACGTGCCAACCGTAGGCTTCAAAGCGCTTGGCGGTGTCGTCGGAGAAAGCGAGATCGGTCGACCCGTCGATCGTGATCCGATTGTCGTCGTAGAACCCGATCAGTTTCCCGAGCTTTAGGTGACCGGCGAGCGAGCACGCCTCGTGCGAGACGCCCTCCATGAGATCGCCGTCGGACGCGAGGAAATACGTGTAGTGATCGATGATCGCATGCCCAGGGCGATTGAAGAGCGCCGCGAGCTGCGCCTCGGCGATCGCCATGCCCACGGCATTTCCGATCCCCTGGCCGAGCGGTCCCGTCGTCGCCTCGACGCCGGGCGTGACGCCGTGCTCGGAGTGTCCCGGCGTGCGGCTGCCCCATTGACGGAACTGTTTGATATCGTCGAGCGTGAGGTCGTAGCCGGTGAGATAGAGCACGCTGTACAGCAACATGCACGCATGGCCCGCCGACAGCACGAACCGATCGCGGTCCAGCCATTCGGGATTCGCCGGATTGTACTTGAGATGACGCTGCCACAGTACATACGCGAGCGGCGCCAGTGCCATCGGCGTGCCGGGATGCCCCGAATCGGCTTGCTGCACCGCGTCCATCGCGAGCGTGCGGACGGTGTTGATGCAGAGTTGGTCGAGCTCCACGCGAGCGACGGTGGGGGTCTCGGTCATAGTAATCCGGATTTGGCGGCTTGCCACAATTTGGTCAGGCGGTCGAAGCCATTCACCAGCAGCTCGACCTGTTGCGGTGACGGTGACGCCTGCGCCGCGATCTTTAGCTCCTCGACCAGTTTGGGCATTTCATGGCGCCCTTGCTTCAAGCTTTCGATTCCGATCTGAATCAGCAGATTCATGATTTTCTGACGCGCTGCCGGGTCCTTTGGGACCTGCCACAAAAACTCGGCCGTCTGTTTCCCATCGGCACACATTTGGCCGAGGGCGTCCATGAGCGGCTGGCGCGAAGGACGGGGGGCTTTGGGATCATTCATCGGAGCAGATAATCTAACATTGCCTGCGGGTTTGAATGCCTCTAGCTTGCGAGACCCATGCTACGCATTTTGCTCGCCGCGCTCCTGCAGGCGGTCCCTGCCGACTCCGGGGAAGTGCATCTCCAGAACATTCGACAGCTCACCTTCGGCGGTCAGAACGCGGAAGCCTATTTCTCGCGCTCGGGGCGTCAGCTCATTTTTCAGCGGCAGGCCTCGGACACCGGGTGCGATCAAGAGTTCGTGATGAATATCGAAGGGACCGGCCTCCATCGCGTGTCGAACGGGAGGGGCCGCACCACGTGCGGTTACTTCTTCGACGACGACCGCCGGATTTTCTACGCTACCACGCAGCACGCCGGCGCGGCATGTCCGCCTCGACCCGACTACTCCAAAGGCTATGTGTGGGCGCTGTACGATTACGACATCTACGTCGCGAACGCCGACGGCCAGGGAGCCCGGCGGATCACGAACAATCCCCGCTACGACGCTGAAGGGACGCTCTCACCGGACGGCACGACGATCGTGTTCACGTCGCTCCGCGATGGTGATCTCGACATCTACGCGATGCGTGTCGACGGGACGCACCTGGAGCGCCTGACGCGGACCCTCGGCTACGACGGCGGTCCGTTCTTTTCGCCCGACGGCAAGCAGATCGTCTATCGCGCCTGGCATCCGCAGACGGCCACCGATTCCGGCGATTACCGTTCCCTGATCGCGCAGAACCTGGTGCGGCCGGTTCGCATGGAAATCTGGGTGATGGACGCCGACGGCTCGCATCAACACCAGGTCACCAATCTCGGCGGCGCCAACTTCGCCCCCTATTTTCATCCGGACGGCAAGCGCATCATCTTCGCATCCAACTACAAGAACCCGCGCTCCCGCAACTTCGATCTCTTTCTCGTGAATGCCGACGGCTCGAACCTGGGGCAGATCACGACGAACACCGAGTTCGACGCATTCCCGATGTTTTCGCCGGACGGCCGTCATCTTGTTTGGGCGTCCAACCGCAACGGCAAGGTGCAGGGAGAGACGAACATCTTCATCGCCGACTGGATTGAGAAGCCGTGAACGCTGCGCGCCCTTCACAACCTTCACCAACCTCCACCACCCCTCCACAACCTCCGCGCAAGAGCGCGCGTGACGAAGCGATCGCGTGGCTCAAGGCGATTGGCGCGGCGTTGCTCATCTGGATCGTGCTGCGGTCCTTTCTCGTCGAAGCCTTCCGCATTCCCTCGGCGAGCATGGAAAACACGCTCCTCGTCGGGGATTTCCTGTTCGTCAACAAGGCCGTGTTCGGGGGCGAGCTCGAGATCCCGCTGACCGGCATCCATTGTTGCCGGCTTCCGGCCTTCGGAACGCCGCACCGCGACGAGGTCGTGATCTTTCGCTCGGTGGAAGATTCGACGCCAGACCTGAACATCGTAAAGCGGTTGATCGGGACGCCGGGGGACACCCTGCAGATGGTGCACGACACGCTCATCCGTAACGGGCATCGCCTGGAGGAAGCGTATGCGTTGCACACCGCGCTGACTCCCAGTCCCGATGACATGTACCGCGCCCAAATGCGAGCGTTGCAGCTGCCGCAGTATATCGGCAAGGATCCGGACCATTATCATCCGACGACACACGACTGGGGGCCGATTGTCATCCCCCCGCAGCACTATTGGGTGATGGGCGATAACCGCGACGAGTCCTACGACAGCCGTTTCTGGGGGTTCCTGCCGCGCGACCACATCCGGGGGCGTCCGCTGTTCATCTATATGAGCGTGGCTTCTCAGCCGTTCCGCATTCGGTGGAACAGGCTATTTCGCCACCCCCATTGATTTATTTGTAGCGGTACGTGATTCGGCCGCGTGTCAGATCGTACGGTGAGAGGTCGACGGCCACGCGGTCGCCTTGCAGAATGCGGATATAGTTCTTCCGCATCTTGCCGCTGACGTAGGCCAGTACTTCATGTCCATTTTCGAGTTTTACGCGGAACGTCGTGTTTGGAAGAACTTCAGTGACGGTCCCCATCATCTGAATCGCATCACCAGCCACGCTTGTCCTCGCTCATAGGCTCCTGGGATCCATGGTTGCGTCGCGCGGGGGCTCCATTCCGCGCGTGATGTAGAAAGCGTGGCGGCTACAGGCCGCGCACGTCAGGCTGATCCGCTCGGCGGTGAAGAGTTCGCCGACCCCCCCCGCCCCCGCCCGCAGCACGCGCCGACGGGGGGAACGCTGAATCGTGCGAGTCCCGCACGAGGGGCACACGAGTGGCTCATGCGCCCGGTCTGCTGCAATGAGCGCCAGTGCCTCCGGCGCCCGGTACTCCTTGATCCCCCGTCTGCCCACGGCGACTCCCCTCCGGACCGAAATCTATACTACCCTGGTCCCGACGCACTTCCCCTGGGGGGTCCCTGAGGCAATTCTTGACGCCCCCGAGGGGGGCATGTACCTTGCCGCCACCTTTACCACCCTTTCATGCCAGCCGAACTAGGTGGTTCCCAAATCTCGTCATTGCTCGAAGCCCTACCCGGCATCGCCAGCGTGCTGCGCAGTCCCGTGGCGGACGCGCTCATCAAGGCGATGCGTGGCGCCGCCGGTCTGGCCGACTTTACGCCGGAAGACGCGGAAGAGTTGGTGCGCTATGCGGTGCGGCGGGGGTTGATCGGCCCTGACGAGGGCGACCGTGTGCTGTCGGAGGTGCAGGAAGGGCTACGCAAGAAGAAGCCCGTGGCCGTCAAGAAGGCGCCCGCCAAGAAGAAAAAAAGCCACCGCTAGATTCGGAAGCCGCGGACCAGCCCGCGCAGTTTCTCGGCCGCCTGGAGCAGATCTCCGGCGGCAGCTGCCATTTCCTGGGTCGATGCCCCCTGCTGCTCGGTCGCCGCCGTGACCTGCTCGGCGCTCGAGGCGTGCGCCACTGCGCGGCTCACGACCTGCTGGGCCTGAGCGCCGAGCTGCTCGGTGACGCCGCGGTTCTCCTGCGCCGCGCGCGTCACACGCGAGGCCGCCTGCTCGACCTGCTCTACCGCCGCGACGATTTCGGTGAGACCGCGGGCCGCCCCTTCGGCGACCGATTCGATGCCGCGCACCTTCGCCTGGCCGACCGCCATCGTCGCGGTCACCTCTTCGACCTGTTCCCGGATCACGCGCGTGGTGCGGGCGACATCCTCCGCGGCGCGTGACGATTCGTCGGCGAGCTGGCGCACTTCTTCGGCGACGACCGCGAAGCCCCGGCCATGCTCGCCGGCGCGCGCGGCTTCGATGGCGGCGTTCAACGCCAGCAAATTGGTCTGCGAAGAGATTCGCTTGATGAGATCGACGAAGTCATCGATCGCCGAGCTCTGCTCCGCGAGCTGCGTGACTTCGGTGCCGGTCGTGCGCACGACTTCCCGGACGTCAAGCAGCGTGTTGCCCGCCGCCGCGATGTCGTTGCGATGCCGGTCGGCGACCGTACGAATCTCCTCGGACAGTCGCGCGACCCGGGATGCGGCGTCGGCCATCTCAGCGGTTGTCTTGCGCTGCAGCTCCAGCGCGGACTGGGTCGAGTTCAGCTCGTTGCGCTGATGTTCCGCGCCGCTCGAGATCTCGAGCATCGCGCTGGAAACCTGGCTCGAAGACGCGGCCAACTCCTGGCTCACCGCGGACAGGTCGCTGGCCGACGCAGCGATCTTGTCCGCCGAGCCGACGACCTCGGAGACGATTCCCCGCAGGCGTTCCCCCATTAGCCGCATCGCGTCGGCCAGAACCTGGAATTCGCGCGGCATGCTTCCGGTGGTGACGGGGCGCAGGTCGCCGCTGCCGAACCGCTCCGCCGCGGTCACGAGCCGGACGAGCGGGCCTTCGACCCAGCGCACGGTAAACGCGCCGACGACCGCGCCCACGAGAGCCGTGGCGATCAAAACGAGCCAGAGCACGATCTCGCGCTCGCGCGCGAGCGCCGCCAGTCGCTGGCCGACCGCCGCGGCTTTTTCGGACTGGCGCGTGGACAGGTCGCGCACGAGGCGCGTCAGCTCGGTGATTTCGGGACGTGCGCTGACCGCTAACGCCTGGGCTTCCCGCGTCCGGCCGATATCGAGATCGGCATGCGCGAGTGAATAGTCGACATGGATGGCCGATTGCAGCTGCTTGACGCGGTTCACGGTGATTCGATCCGCTTCGGTCAGCCCCGGCATGCCGTCCAGTCGCTTCTGGTAGTTGAACGCCGAGTCAACGGCGCTCTGGAACTGATCGCTGGTCTGCTGGCCACGCTCCGTGAGATGCTGCTCCGCCGCGCGGATTTCATCGAACACCGCCGTGACGAGACCGTTTCCGACCTCGCTCGATTCCCGGAGGCGCCCGATCTCCGTCGACAACGAGCGCCGCAGCGTCGCGAGCGACGTCACGCCCACGACGGACGCGACCACCAGTCCCGCAAGCAGCCCCGAGAGACCGAGAATGATCCGCCAGCGGATCGTGTCGAGCGTCATTGTCCCGGTTCGGTGATGAGCTGGCCGTCACGCACGGTGCCGATCACCACGGACTTGGCGGGAACGTCACCGCGCGCGTCGAACGCGATAGCGCCGGTCACGCCCTCGAAGGCGGGAAGATCTCCGCCGATCCGCGCCAGGCGATCACGGATGGCGCGGCGATCGGTGCCCGATTCCGCGAGGACGCTCGCCAACAACTGCACGATGTCGTATGCCGAAGCACCGCGGTGATCGGGACGTTCGCCCGGGTAGGCGCGCGCGTACGCGGCTACGAACTGCGCGTTCCGCTCACCGCTCTGGTCCACGAGGTAGGCGACTGACATCCTCACACCCTCGGCCAATGGACCGTTCGTTTCGATGCCGCTGAGCGCGTCGCCCCCCAGCGTCGTCCAATGGACACCCATCCGCCCCATCTCCCGCAGTGCGAGCTCCGCCCCGACACGGTCGGTCGCGAGCATCAGGGCGTCGACACCCCCCCCCTGTCGCAGGCGGGAGAGGTACGGCTCGAGGCTGGACGTGGCAGAGAGCATCGGATCTGTTTCGACGATGTCGCCGCCCAGGCGCTTGAACTCCGCCGTGAAGCTCAGGCGCAGGCCTCGACCGTAGTCATCATCCAGGTAAATCACGCCGACGCGCTGCGCGCTCAGCATCCGGCGGGCGTAGCGGGCCAGCTGCGCGCCATGACTCAAATCGCTGGGACAAACGCGGAACATGTAGGGACTGACACCCGAGAGATCGGGGCTGGAAGCGGACGGCGAGATCATCACGAGCGGGCGTCGGGCCTCCCCGTATATACGCCCCGCCGCGAGCGACGCGCTCGACGTGAGGTGTCCAACGACCGCCACCACCGCAGGATCATCCGCGAGCTGCTGGGCAATTCGGATGGCGACTTCGGGGCGCCCACTGTCGTCCATGACGCGCAGCACCAGCGGCCGTCCCCGAATTCCGCCGCGGGCATTGATCTCCTTTACCGCCAACTCCGTGGCATGCTGCATCGACACGCCGCGGGGCTGCGAGAAGGGGCCCGCGAGCCCGAGGACAATGGGTCCGCGGCTGCTTCCACCAGAGCAGGCAGTAAGCGAGAGGATCGCGGCGAGGAGCGCCCGGCACCTGCGCATGAGCGGGCAAGGTTAAGCCTGCGAATGGGATAGCGCAATATCCACGGGCTTTCCACATTACCGGTATGGAAGCGATTCGGCAGTTGTGTGGATTCGCGGCGGGACTCGAGCGCCTCCTCGTCGCGAAGAGCGCCGCCGAATTGGAAGCCACGTGGGATCAGCAGAACCTGGGGCAGCTGGGATGGGAGGCGCTCTCGCTCGCCCGCCGCGCCAACACCGAAACACTCGAACCGGCGCTCGCCGTCGTCGATCGCCGCCTGCTCGCCGCGCTGGAGCGGTGCCGCGCGTTTCTCGATCCCCACATCGTCACGTTTCGTGTGCCGGAGCTGGAACGCTGGCAGCATGCCGCCGCCGCGGCGCTGGTCGGCGCGCGCTGGGGCGTCGCCGGCCTGCGCACCGTCATTGCCGACACCCAGGCGCCGCTGGGCCGCCGCTACTTTGCATTTCTGGCGCTCGCCGAGCGCCATCCGAAAGAAGCGTGGCCTCTATTTGCGAAGTACCTGCAGACGCCGGGTGCCCACCACGCTTTTGTCGCCGCGGCAGTCGAAGCGGCGCGCTACTATCCGGGACAGGCGCCCAATGTGATCGCGTTGTTCCAGCGAATTCGTGGTGACGAGATGTTGCGTCGTTTCCTCGCACCCAAGATTCTCGAATCCCTCTACGTCCTCGGCGACCGCGCGGCGCTGCCGCTCTTCGAGGAGTTGCTCGTTGCGGGTCACACCGACGCCGATGCCGGCCGCTGCGAGGTCACGCGCGCGCTCGTCGCCGTCCGGAAGCTCACGGGGCGCGTGGCCGCCAGCAGTAAGTTCGCCGATCCGGAAGAGCCGACCGTGATTCGGGCGCTCGACGAGGCGCAGCGCATCTTTGAGGAGGAGAAGGACCGGCTCGAGCCGGTCGTCGTTATTTGACGAAGCCCGCCAGTTTTTCTTTGTACGCCTTCCCGCCCATGTCGTAGGTGTCGTTGTGGCCCGCCCCCTCGATCATCACGAACTCCACCGGACCGCCGGCGGCTGCAGCCACCTCGCGACCCATCTTGATCGGCACCAGCATGTCGGCGGTCCCGTGGAAGATCAGTGTAGGGCAGTGAATGCGGTGTATGGCGCCGACATTGTCCAACCGGAGCCGCACCAGAAAGCGTGGGAAGATCCCGTAATGTCGGGCGGCCATTCCCCGCGCGCTGGTAAAGGGTGACTCGAGAATCAGACCGGCCACCTCGTGCGTGGCGGCCGTATGCGTGGCGGCGGCGCTCCCCAGGGAACGGCCGTAGACGTACAGGCGCTGGCGATCGACGTCAGGACGAGAGATCAGCGCGTTGTAGGCGAGATCGGCGGCCTCATACATGCCCGCTTCGGTCGCACGCCCCCCGCTGGCTCCGTACCCCGGATAATCGACAACCAGCAACGCAGCCTTGGGTGGCCGGAAGTTCCGAATGGTGGGCCAAATGGCGGCAATCGTTTCGCCATTGCCGTAGAACCACAGCAGACCGGGCGCTTTTGCCGCCCCTCGCCGCCCCTCGCCGCCCTCCGCCGCCGGTGGCAAATACCAGCCCACGAGCCGCGTCCCATCATGCATCCGCAGCTCGATCCGCTCACCATATCCCAGGGTTTGCACGGGATCCGGGAGAGCGGCCCGCGGTGCCGGGAATGTGATCTTTTCCTGCAACGCCCACAGCACCACCGAGAGGACGATGTAAACCCCCGCGAGTCCCAAAACGATGGCCATGGCCGGTGTTAATTTGTGGCCCAATGGACCGGGGAGACCCGCAGCTCGTCTCGCGCGCCCGGGGCGCGTTGCTGGGCCTTGTCGCAGGCAATCAGTTGGGCGTCCCTACTGAGCACATGGGCACGCCAGACGCCATACGCAAAGCCTTCCCGAATGGCGTCGTCGATCTCGCGCCACCACCCAAGAACTCCCCCTACGATGACGATGCCGCGATGGCGCTGTTGCTCGGCGAATCGCTGCTGGCGTCCAAGGGGTTCGACGCGAACGACGTCGCGCGGCGCTGGGTGAAATGGATGAAGGTGGACGGCCGTGGCATCGGCTTCACGACCAAGCGTGCGCTCACGCTGATCGACCGCGGCAAGGAGCCGTTCGAAGCGGGCCGGCTCACGAACCAGGAGAATCCGGGCCGTTCGGCCGGCAACGGCAGTGTCATGCGCTGCATTCCCGTCGCGCTCCGCTACCACGACGACCCCGATCGCTTGATTCGCGTGTCGACCCAGCAGGCGGCGATCACTCACGCCGACGAGCGGTGCACGTGGGGCGCTGCCGCCGTGAACCTGGCCGCCCGGGAGCTGCTGCACGGCAACATCTACTTCGTCGACGAAGTGATGCACCGCATCGGCGACCGCGCACCGCGGGTGCTGCGCGATGCGATCCATCGCGTGCCGCGCGAGCGCGAGAGCGACCTCCCGATCGCGCGAGCAGGTGAGGCGGGCTACGTCGTGCACTGCGTCGAGATCGCGTTCTGGTTTGTAACGCACGACCGCTCGCTCGAGGAAGCGCTCATCGCGCTCGCCCAGGCGGGCGGCGACACCGACACGAATGCCGCGGTGGCGGGCGCCCTGCTCGGCGCGCGGTATGGGGATGTCGCATTGCCGCCGCGCTGGATAAACCAGGTCACAGGAGTGCAGGGAATCGCGCAGCTCGCGGAACGGCTGGTCAGCGTTCTCGGCTAGGGCTTTTTCGCCGGCGGTCGCGCGGTCCGCGCCGGTCTATAGCGAGCGATCCGAGCCAGCACGTCGCGGTCGTTGAGCGTGATCGAGATCACTCGCCAATTCGGGCCGCCCCGCCAGTTGAGCCGGATGAAACGTCGGCCCTTGGTCCATTCCCACATGCTACGCTCGCGGCGCTGCGGGACGCCCAGGTGCTTGCGCATGTCGTCCTGTATCCGCCGCACGAGCGCGACTTTCCCCGAATCCACGAACGCGATGACCGACGTCCGGCTCTCGATGACGTTCGCGCTCAAATAGAAACGCGCGCTGTCCACCGGGTCGCGCACGCGAACGCCGCAGTCCATCACCTGGGCGGTGGTGTGCATCGTCTGACAGGCGAGAATGTCGTCGCTGCTCTGGGCCATGGCGCGCGCTTGCGCGGCGAAATCGCGATACGGCATCCCGGGCGCGAACCCGCGATATGCAAACGGACGAGGCGGGACAGCCTGCAGGAAGAGCAGCGCGACGAGCATGGCAGCCATGGCGTCAATATATGAAAAAGCAAACGGGCCCGGTGTGACCCGGGCCCGTGCCTCTGAGCTGGAGTCGCTCAGACCTTGCGTACGTTCTGTGCTTGCAACCCCTTTGGACCCTGGGCGACGTCGAATTCGACGTTGTCACCCTCGGCGAGGCTGCGGAACCCCTCCGCCTGGATCGCTGTGAAGTGGACGAACACGTCTGGACCCGACTCCTGCGCGATAAAGCCAAAGCCTTTCGCGTCGTTAAACCACTTCACCTTACCCTTTGCCATACCGTTAAGACCTCTGCACAATGGGGCACGGCCCCGGACTGGAACGACCCACGCCACCGCGGTCGTGGGACGGGCTCAAACAAAAATCCGCGAGACATTTGGTCCTCGCGGAGCGCAGACATCCGGTGACGGTGCCACGTATGCTTGAACCGCGGGCTAAGGTATTAACGCCCCCATACCCTGTCAATCGCGACTGCCGTTTCGTCTCGCAGGCACTATTACGACATCATCGTAACACTTCCGGTCGGGCCGACGGCGCGATAACCTCCGTCTCCCCCTTTAACCGCCGTCGGATGGAGGCGTTCTCATGTTGCTGCCAGCGTTACTGTCATTAGTCGTACTCCAGCAGACTACCAGCACTACCGCCCCACAGCCACAGATCGCCAAAGTCGAAGTCCAACCCAGCGGCGGCGAAGTGCCGGTCGGCGGCAAACTGAAGTTCACGGCTCGCGCTCTCGACGCCGCGGGGCAGCCGGTACCTGGAGCGCAGATCGGTTGGTACGACAACGCCATGCAGGGCGAAGTGGATTCGACGGGCGTATTCACCGGCGGTTATCAAGGGTACTCGCGTGTTACCGCCGTAGCGTACGTCCCAGGTGTGACGGGAAGCCAGGTGTTCGGCACTGCCCTCGTCCACGTTCTCCCCGAACCTCCGGCGCGCATCGACCTCGATCCGCGACCCGCTCGTCTGGTCGCCGGCTCGCGACTCACGGTATCCGCGACGGCGTTTTCGCGCCACGGCGATCGTCGTTCCGATCCGGTGATGTTCACCTCGAGCAACCCACGCGTGGCGGTGGTGACCAGCGATGGCCGGCTCCGTGCCGTCGCGGCCGGTCGCGCCACGATCACCGCGACGGCTGGTCCGGCGACGGAAACGCTCGCCCTCCAGGTGCTGCCCAACAACATCGCCCGCGTCACCATCGAGCCCGCGACCTCGAACGTGCGCACCGGTGACGTCGTGAAATTCTCCGCCACCGCGCGCACAGCGGCCGGCCGCCCGGTCGGCGATGCCGCGGTGGACTGGGCGGTCTCGGCGGGGTCCGGTGTGTCGGAGATCGATCCGAGCGGCACGTTCGTCGCCGAGCTGGCGGGCGATTACACCGTGACGGCGTCGATCGGCGGCAGGGAGGCCGACGCCGTGGTGCACGTTGCGCTGCGGGAAGTGGGCCGAGGCATCGAAGTCCGGGGTCGCGTGCCGATCACGATGAGCGCGGCCGAGGTCTGGGTGCATCCGTCGGGGACGTGCGCCTACCTCTCGACGATCGCCGACCGCGTGTATGCGATCGACGTCACCGATGTGACGCATCCCAAGATCGTCGACTCGATGATGACGAACGCGCGCATCGTGAACGACGTCATGACCACCGAGGACGGGAAGTACGGCGTCTTCTCGCGTGAGGGTGCGTCGGACCGCAAGAACGGCATCGTGGTGTTCGATGCGAGCAATCCGTGCCATCCCAAACCGGTCTCCGAGTACACGCAGACCGTCTCGGGCGGAGTCCACAGCTCGTACGTCTACAAGGGCTACGCGTACATCACGGACGACGCGACCGGCTCGATGCGCGTGATCGACATTCAAGAACCGCAGCACCCCAAGGAAGTTGCCCGCTGGCAGACCGAGCAGACCGAGTCGGGCCGGTATCTGCACGACATCATGGTCGTGGACGGGCTCGCGTATCTGGCCTACTGGAACGACGGGCTCGTGATTCTCGATGTCGGCAACGGGATGAAGGGTGGTAGTCCGACGAATCCGCAGTTCGTCTCGCAATTCAAGTACGACCTGAACGCGGTATACGCGCGGGTCTGGCAGCTATTTGGTCAGGGATTTGTGCGCGGCACACACACGGCATGGCGGCAGGGCCGCTACGTGTTTGTCGGCGATGAGGTATATGCCGCGCATCCGTACAAGGGATTACAGGACGGGAACAACCTCACATTCGGGCGCCTGCACGTCATCGACGTCTCCGACATCACGAAGCCGCGCGAGGTCGCCTGGTACGAGCCCACCGACGGCGGAGTCCACAACGTCTGGGTCATGGGTGACACGCTCTACCTCGGCAACTATCAGGGCGGCGCGCGGGCGGTCGATATCTCCGGGGAGTTGAAGGGAGATCTGCTGCGCGAAGGGCGAGAAATGAGCTGGATTCTGACCGTCGATTCGCTGGGGCATCGGCGGGCGCCGTTTGCGTGGGGGGCGGTCGTTCGGGACGGCAATATTTTCGTCCCGGACATCAATACAGGCCTCTGGATCCTGAGACTGGAGCCAAAACAGCAACCTGTTCCATAGAAGGCGCCAAGACGCCAAGACGCCTGAGTGGCTAACAGCAAGCAGTGATTAGGTTTAGCTGATCACGCTTCGCTGTAAACCACTCTCGCTACTGCTGACTGATTGCTTTTGTGCTGTCCGGTTTGAGGGCAGTACGGAAGGCCAGCAGCGCATCGTCGTAGTTCTTCAGACGAGACGTAAGTGTGGTTGACACCGTTGAAGGATCCCGTCCCGCCGTCTTCTCGCAGACCGGTAGTGCCGCATTCAACGAATCCAGCCGTACCGTCAACTGCTTCGCCAGGACCCTC
>Ga0193755_1000035_pt1 | contig 35169 bp, 27 predicted proteins | sample H1a2metaG_FD_144921 | JGI IMG/M metagenome (GOLD analysis project Ga0193755, IMG submission 144921) | Soil microbial communities from a riparian zone of the East river system, Colorado, United States - H1a2 | ecosystem: Environmental > Terrestrial > Soil > Riparian zone | place: USA: East River...
TTTGCGCTGCTCCGGAGCGGGCGCGCCTACCACGGTGGCGGCCGCGAGGTGGCCGGTGACGTTGGTCATCGTGCGGAACATGTCGGAGATGCGGTCCAGCCCCATCAGAATGCTGAGCCCCGCGACTGGGAGGCCGGTGGCCTGAAAGGCGGGGAAGAGACTGATGACGCCCCCCGACGGCACGGCGGCAACGGTCAGGGACGCGAGAAACACCGCGACGCCCGCCGAGAGCATCTGGGCGACTCCAAAGGGAATGCCATACAGCCGGGCAATGAAGAGTACGGCGATTGCCTGAAACAGCGCGCTGCCGGCGCGGTTGATGCTCGCGCCGATCGGCAGCACGAAGCCGGAGACCGGCCGCGGGAGGTGGAGGTCCTTGTCCGCCGCCTCGAACAGGTTCGGCAGCGCCGCCATCGACGTGGTCGCCGAGAACCCCATGAACATGGATGGGAACGCCACACGCAGGAAACGCCGCGGGGACACGTGCCCGAACAGCGCGACGCTCGGGAGATAGACAAGCGCATGGAACAGGATGACGCCGACGATCACCGCGGCGATGAACCACAGCATCGCCCGGACGATGTCCCAGCCATAGCGCGCCGCGGTCGGCGCGACCAGCGCAAAGATCCCGACCGGCGCGATCACCAGCACCCATTGCACGATCCGGATTAGCGCGTCGGTCGCGGAGTCGGCCATGACAGTAAGCGGCACGCGCCGTTCGTGCGGCAACGTCGCCGTTGCAATCGCGAAAATCGTGACGAAGACGATCACGGGGAGGAGGTTGCCGTCGGCCGCCGCTTTGAACGGATTGGCCGGGACCATTTGCACGATGAACTGCACGCCGGTCGGGAGCGTCTGGGCGGCGCGTTGAATCGCCGCGGGATCGGCGGCCGCCGCCTTGAGCAGGGCTTGTTTTTCGGGCGACACGGCCGCGCGGGGGAGCATGACGCTGCCGATCGCGAACCCCAGCGCGATCGCGATGATGGACGTCGCCCAGAAGAACGCGAGCGTACGCACGACCAGCCGGCCCAGCATCCGCAGTTCGCCGAGCTTGGCGAGGCCGGCGAAAAGCGCCGTCGCGACGAGCGGAATCGCGACCATCGAGAGCAGGTTCTTGAAGATGTCGCCGAGCGGCTGCAAGGCGATCAGCGCGTTCGCCAACCCCGGGTGCTGCTGCTCGGCCAACGACGCCGCCAGCAGACCCAGCAAGAGCCCCGCAATCAGGCCGATTCCCATCCACACGTGGCTTCTCATCGGATGTCGGCTATTTTATCGCCATGCCAGACACCACACACGCGCAGGTAAAAACTCCGAAGTGGGCTCTCATCCTGGGGGCCTCGAGCGGGTTCGGGGAGGGGGCAGCCAGGGCGCTCGCGCAGGCTGGCTATGATATCGTGGGCGTTCACCTGGACCGCAAGGCGGGCCTCGAGCATGTGGCCGAGATCCGCCGCGACATCGAGAAGCTCGGCCGGAAGACGCAGTACTTCAACATCAACGCCGCCGACGAAGAGAAGCGCAACGAAGTCCTCACCGAGCTCGCCAAGCAAAAGCTCAATGTGGCCGTGTTGCTGCATTCGCTCGCGTTCGGGACGCTGAAGCCCTACATCGGGGACGACGTGCTCACCAAGATGAACATCGACATGACCCTCGACGTGATGGCCCATTCGCTCGTCTACTGGTCCCAGGGGGTCGTGAAGAACGGGCTGATGGGGAAGGGCGGGCGGATCTTCTCGATGACGTCGTCTGGCTCGACACGCGTCTTTGCGACGTACGGCGCGGTTTCGGCGGCGAAAGCGGCACTCGAGTCGCACACCCGGCAGCTCGCGCTGGAGCTGGCGGCCCACGACATCACTGTGAACGCGCTGCGCGGCGGCGTCACCGATACGCCCGCATTGCGCAAGATTCCCGGCAACGAGAAGCTGGTCGAGATCGCCACTCAGCGAAACCCGCATCACCGGCTCACGACGCCCGCCGATCTCGGCGGCGCTATCGTGGCGCTGTCGCGTCCCGAGGCCGACTGGATCACCGGCAACGTGATCAACGTCGACGGCGGCGAGGAGGTATCGGCGTAGCCACCCTCCAGGACGCACGTCGAAAGCTGCGCGACTACCGACCTACCGAAATCCCCTTCGAGAGTGGAATGATCGCTGCGGCCGTCGCCGTGATCCTCCGCGACGGCGACGATGGTCTCGAGGCGCTGTTCATCCACCGCGCCGTGCGCGCCGGCGACACCTGGTCAGGCCAGATCGCCTTTCCCGGCGGCCGCCGCGATCCGGGCGATGCCGATCTGCTGGCGACCGCAATCCGCGAAACGGGGGAAGAAGTCGGCGTGGATTTGTCGTCCGCGGAGAGGCTCGGTGTCCTCGACGACCTCTACCCGCGGACCCCGGTCCTCCCCCCGGTCGTCGTGCGACCATTTGTATTCGCGTTGACAGCTCGGCCCACCATTGTCGTCAACTCAGAGGTCCAAGACGCCTTCTGGGTCTCCTTCCGGGCTCTACAAGCCCCGGGGGTGGCCAGTACGGTCACTGTCGATCATCCTGGCATCCCCTCACGGGTACTTTCTGCGTATACACTGGGAAATCACACTATCTGGGGGATGAGCGAGCGCATTCTCACGCCGTTAATTAGCCTAGTTTCTTAGTCTTACAAAATCCACATCTTCGCTTGACAATATTTGAGAATTAGGCTAGCCTAATGCCCTGTCTCGTTGACAGGGCATTGCCCGGAGATTCCATGAACGCCGCGATCCGCTCGCCACAGCCACCACTGACACGGTCCGTCGAGGACTATCTGAAGTCCGTCTTCCATCTCACCAGCCAGGGCGGTTTCGCCACGACGAGCGACATCGCGGAAATGCTCGAAGTCGCGCCGCCGTCGGTCAGCGGCATGATGAAACGGCTCTCCGAGACCGGACTCATCGAGCACGTGCCGTATCGCGGTGTGCAGCTCACTCCGCAGGGCCGCCGCGCCGCGCTCCAGATGATCCGGCGCCACCGCATTCTCGAGTCGTATCTCACCGGCAAGCTCGGCTATGACTGGGGCGATGTGCACGTCGAAGCCGAGCAGCTGGAGCACGCCGTTTCGGAGAAGTTGATCGAGCGCATGGCGGACGCGCTAGGTGAGCCGCGGTACGATCCGCACGGGGCGCCGATTCCGACGGCGGCGGGTGAAATCGAAGAAGCGGAGCTGGTGACGCTCGCCCAGACTGCAGTGGGCAGCAGCGTCGTGTTGCAGGAAGTCGGCGATGAAAACACGGAGCGGCTGCACTACCTCGCCGAGCAGGGGCTCATCCCGGGCGTGCATCTGACGGTAATCGACCGGCAGCCGTTCAACGGCCCGACGATCGTGCGCCTGGGCGACGGCACCACCCGCGTCGTGGGTCAGGAGCTCGCGTTGCTGCTCCTCTGCCGGTCGATCGATGGCGAATAGCGCGATCGACGCGGGCTGGCGCCATCCACGGCTGACGCCCAGCCTCGCCGAAGTCTACCGCACCGTTCCGGTCAAGCCCGGAGCGTGGTGGAAGAAGGCGCTCGCGTTCGCCGGTCCGGGATACCTCGTCGCCGTCGGCTACATGGACCCCGGCAACTGGGCCACCGATCTCGCGGGCGGTGCGCGCTTCGGCTACACGCTGCTGACCGTCATTCTGTTGTCCAACCTGATGGCGATTCTGTTGCAAGGTCTTTCCGCAAAACTCGGCATCGTGAGCGGCCGCGATCTGGCACAGGCGTGCCGCGATCACTACTCCCGGCCGGTATCCTTTTTCCTGTGGATCATCTGCGAGATCGCGATCGCCGCGTGCGACCTCGCCGAGGTCATCGGCTCGGCGATTGCGTTGAACTTGCTATTCGGCATCCCGCTCGCGTGGGGGATTGTGATCACCTCGCTCGACGTGCTGATCGTGCTCTACATGCAACACAAGGGATTCCGGTTGCTGGAGGCGCTGGTCGTGGTGCTGATCGCGACGATCGCCGGCTGCTTTCTGTTCGAGATTCTGATCGCGAAGCCTGACATGGGCGCGGTGGCCGTCGGCTTCATACCGAGCCCATCCATTTTGAAAGACCCCGACAAGCTCTACATCGCGATCGGCATTCTGGGCGCGACGGTGATGCCGCACAATCTGTATCTGCACTCTTCGGTCGTGCAGACCCGCAGCTACGACGAGACGCCCGCGGGCAGGAAGGAGGCGGTGAAGTTTGCGTTCATCGATTCGACCGTCGCCCTCTCGTTCGCGCTCTTCATCAACGCGGCGATCCTGATCGTCGCGGCCGCCACCTTCCATCGGGCCGGCGAAACCGGCGTGGCGGAGATCCAGGACGCCTATCGCCTCCTGACTCCGCTCCTGGGCGTCACCGGGGCGAGCGCGGTGTTCGCCTTCGCGCTGCTGGCCTCCGGTCAGAACTCGACACTTACCGGGACACTCGCTGGTCAAATAGTCATGGAAGGATTCCTGAACATCAGGATTCGGCCCTGGCTCAGGCGGCTGATCACGCGCTTGATCGCGATTGTGCCCGCGGCGCTGACGGCTATTTTCTTCGGAGAGCACGGCACCGCCAAACTCCTGATCCTCAGCCAGGTGATCCTGAGCCTGCAGCTTTCGTTCGCCGTCTTCCCGCTCGTGATGTTTACTTCAGACCGGCTGAAGATGGGGGAGTTCGTGAATCCCAGGTGGCTGAAGATGCTTGCGTACACGGTCGCCGTTTTCATCGCGGTGTTGAACGCCTGGCTGCTGGTGCAGACGTTCAAGGGCTGGGTCAGCTGATGTACAAGCGCATCCTCGTGCCGCTCGAAAACGGCCCGGCCGACGCGGCTATTCTCAAGCACGTCAGCGGCCTCGCGAAGCTCCTCGGCGCCGAGGTGCTGCTGCTGCACGTCGCGGACGGCTGGGCGGCGCGGAACATGGAGCAGCTCAACCTGCGTGAGTCGCAGGAGATGAAGGAAGACCGGGCCTATCTGGAGCGGATGTCGCAGGAGCTACGGCAGGCGGGCATCGACGTGGACGCGGTGCTGGCAGCTGGTGATCCGGCGAAGGAAATCGCGGCGACTGCGGAGCGAGAGAAGGTCGATTTAATCGCGATGGCGACCCACGGGCACTCGTTACTGAGCGACGTGGTTCATGGCACCACCGCGACAGCATTGCGACACGTCAGCCGGATTCCGATCCTGATGGTGCGCGCGCCTGCTCCAGGGACCTGAGAATCGCGCTGAGACGGCGGTCTCGCGCCTCCCGTAGGAACTCGATCTTCCCCTTGTAAGCCCTTTCAATCGACTGTATCAACGCCCGCTGCTGCTCGGGATCGAGCTGCGCCCAGTGGGCGAGCTGCTGCCACCAGCTCTCGAAGCTGGCCAGCAGGTGCTGGGTGAAGCTGCGGATTCCGCCCTCCCCGGCCGCCAGATGGTAGGTGAGGTGGGGGCCGGCGGCTGCCCACCCGATCGCTGGACCGAGCGACACGGCGCGGTCGAGGTCGTCCACGCTGATCACGCCCCGCAGGACCAGGTCGATGCATTCCCGCCACACGGCAGCCGACACGCGCCCGACGACGTACCCCGGGATCGATTTCTTGAGGACGATCGGGAAGCGCCCCAGCGAGCGCAGATACTCCACCGCGCGGTTCATGCTGGCGGCAGACGTCCGGCCCTCCGGCACGACCTCGACGATTGGAATCAGCTCCGGCGGATTCAGCGGGTGTGTCACGAGGCAGCGGTCGAGCCGGCGCATCCTGCCGAAAATCTCAGTCGGAGGCAGGCCGCTCGATGACGAGCTGATCAGCGCGTCATCACCCGCCTGTTGCTCGATGCCCGCGAGCAGCTTCTGCTTCGCGAGTACGTCCTCGTGAATTGCCTCGATGATCCAATCGGCATCCTGGACTGCTTCGGAGAGAAATTGCGCCCGCACCAACTCCGTGAGGCCACGCTCCACGATGCTCTCGGGCGCGCGATCCAAAGCCACGAGCGCGCGCGTGCGTCGCTCGACTTCGATCGACGCGCGTTCCATGGTCTCCGGGTTCAAGTCGAAGATCGCCACCGGCCATCCGGCCGACGCGCACAACGCGGCCCAGCCGACGCCGATGTCGCCGGCGCCGATCACGGCAACCTTGCGGGGAATCGTCACGCCATCGCCTCCTCGACGAGCGCGCCCGCCAGCACGCGCTCGAATAGCAGTCGCCGTACCGGCGGCGGATGGACCTCCATCGCGACCCGCGTAAACGAGCCCTTCGGATTCAGCTTCGTGCGACCCCGGCTTTGGCCGTCGTCCAGGTCGACCACCAGCCGGAGATCGCTAAACGTCAGCACCTCGGGTTGGAGGAGGTACGCGATGGCGAGGACGTCGTTGATCACGGCGCCGTCCAGCCCCTCCTGCTTCTTGTGGAACTCGACGTAGAACCGCAGCGCATCGTGGAGCCAAGGCGAGTGCTGCGCGAGGCGTTCGACTTCACTCCCCTTGATCACGAGCTTCCGCGTCACGTCGAGCCCGATCATCTCGGTCGGGATCTCGGCGGCGAGCACCGTCGCGAGCGCCTCGGGATCGCACCAGGCGTTGAATTCGGAGAACCGCGTCTGATTTCCCGCCGCCTCGACGTTGCCGATCATCGCGACATGGCGGCTGACCTTCTCGCGAACCAGAGCGGGATTGGCGCGCAGCACGAGCGCCAGACTCGTCACGGGGCCGAGCGTCACGAGCGTGATGGGCTCCGGCTGGGCGGCCAGCAGCCGCTCGAGCGGCCGAACGTAGTCGAGGATCACACCCGCGGGCGGAACCTCGGCATAGCCGAGACCGCTCGGGCCGTGGGTGTCGTCCGCCACCTGGAGCTGCCGCTTGAGCGGCCGGCGCGCGCCGATGCCCAGCGGGATCCGAACGGTGTGCTTCGCTTTGCGCAGGATCTCGACGGCGTTGCGGTAGGCGTTCTCGACGACGGTGTTGCCATACGAGATCGAGATCGCGCGGACGTCGAGCTCCGGCGAATTGAGAGCCAGGAGCAGGGCGAGACAGTCGTCGATTCCGGGGTCGGTATCGATGATGATTGGAAGGGGCACCCTCTAGGTTAGGCTCCTCACTTCGGAAGTGCAAACGCGATGATGGCCTCGCCGCTGCCCCAGACGTCGCTGCCCCCGGCGGCGATGACGACGAACTGCCGCCCCCCGGACTCGTAGGTCATCGGGGTCGCTCGCGCGCCGGCGGGAAGCGTAGCCGTCCACAATTCGCGACCTGTTTCGATGTCAAAAGCGTGGAACGAGCGATCGAGCGTCGCACCGATGAACACGAGCCCTCCAGCCGTCGCGATCGGCCCGCCGAGGTTCGGCGAGCCGGCGGCGCCGCCAAAGGTGCCGAGCGGCACATCCCACTGGATCGCGCCGGTCCCCAGGTTCACCGCCACCAGGGCACCGAATGGCGGAGGCGTGCACGGCACGCCTGCGGGACCGATGATGATGCGGCGGCGCATGATGTACGGCGTGCCGTTCATGCGGGTGTACTCCCAGTTCTTGATGCCTCGCGCTGCATCCTCGTGAAATACGCTGTCGCCGTTGAACCCCTGGGCCAGGATGAGCTGGACCGCCGCCGGCACGCGGTTCACGGGCACGACGGCCAGCCCTCGCCTTTCATCTATAGCCACGCCGCCCCAGTGCGCGCCGCCGATGTTGCCGGGCTGCGAGAGCGTGCCCTGGGTGCTGGGAGGCGTAAATGCGCCGTCGTTGCGGAGCCCCGCGAGGATGTCGTGACAGGCGGCCTTGGCTTCGGGCGTCGGGCCCCAGGCGTCGGCGGCCGAGAACTGGAGCGGCACGAGCGGCGGGATCACCGCGCTAAAGGGCTGCGTCGGCGATGCGATCTCGCCCGGTACGGTGCTTGGCGGCACGGGCCGCTCTTCCACGGGGAAGAGCGGTGTGCCGGTGGTTCGGTCGAGGACGAACAGCATCCCCGACTTGCCCGTCTGGATCACCGCCGGGATGCTCGCCCCGTTGCGTGTCACCATGACCAGCGCCGGCGGCGACGCGTTGTCGAAGTCCCAGATGTCGTGGTGGACGGTCTGAAAGTGCCACACGACTTTCCCCGTGGAGGCACGCAGCGCCACGATCGAGTTCGCGTAGCGATTGTCGCCAAGTCGCAGCCCGCCGTAGTAATCGGGCGCCGGGCTCGTCGTTGGCAGAAAGACGAGATCGCGCTCCGGATCCACGGCGATGACGGACCAGACATTCGCAGCGCCAGTGCGGTTGGCGCTGCCGCCCTGCCATGTCTTGTACGCAGGGTCGGTCGAGTCCTGCGGGATGGGATCGAACGTCCATTTAAGCGTGCCGCTGCGCGCGTCAAAGGCGCGGACTTCGCCGCTCGCGGGCGCGAGGTTGCTGTTGTCGGCTACACCCGAGCCGACGATGAGGAGATCGCCGATGATGGCGGGCGGCGACGTCTCTTCGTAGGCTTGAAACTCGAAGGGCGCAACGCGCAAACCAACTCGCAGGTCCACTGCCCCATTCGATCCGAAGCCGGCGCACGGCTTTCCGGACGCGGCGTCGATCGCGAACAATCGCGCATCGATCGTGGCAACGAAGATGCGGCGCGCGCAGGCACTTCCTTGAACTGCACGGCTGTCGCGCCAGAAGCTCACGCCGCGACTCACGAAGTCGCCGTAACCCCGATGCGGGTTCACGCCGGCATCGAAGCGCCAGCGTTCCGTCCCCGTGGCGGGATCGAGCGCGGCGACGATGCCCGTCGGTGTGCTCACGTACATCGTCCCGTCCACCACGATCGGCGTCACTTCGAGCGCGGGTGGCCGGTGGCCCATGCCCGTCAGGTCCGGCATACCGGTGTGATAGGTCCACGCGACCTGCAGCTGTGCGACGTTGGCGCGCGTGATTTGCGTGAGCGGCGAGAAGCGCGCGCCACCGGGATCACGGCCATAGGAAGGCCAGTCGCCCGGGGCCTGCAGGCTAACGATTAGCAGTAGAGGAGTCAGCATCGATTTCCCTCGCGATGGTTTCGCGCAAGCGTTGGAACTCGGTCTCCCCGCCGAACCCGAAGATGCGCTCGATTATGCGACCCTGCTTGTCCAGCAACACCGAGTAGGGGAGCCCCCGGTAGTGATATACAGCTTTCATGCGGCCGCGACCGACCAGAATCGGGAAAGGCGGCCGGAACTCGGCGACGAACGCGCGCATCTTGGCGGGGTCCGCGTCGTCGGAAATTGCCGCGATGTCGAACTGATCGCGGGGAAGACTCTTGTACAGCTCCGCCATGTGCGGGAACTCTTCGCGACACGGCCCGCACCACGATGCCCAGAAATTGACGAGCGTGACCTTGCCGCGATAATCCTCGAGCCGCACCGGCTTGCCGGCGAGGTCGGGGAGCGCGAAGGCGGGCTCGAACAGATCGCGCCCGAGCGTGGGAGTCTGCGCCAGGAGACGGTCCGGGTCGAGCACGCGGATCTTGCCGCGGCGGTCGACCGCAACCGCGGTGGTGGGCGTGCCGAGTACCTGGCTCGCGACGATCTCGCCCGTTTCCCGATTGAGGACATCGAGTCGCAGTCGGGTGGCGGCGGAGTCCTCCCCGCCCAACACGTAGAGCCGGCCGTCCGGACCCATGGTCATCGCGATGTTGATGAGCGCGTGATCCACGCGCCGCTCCTTGCCGGCGGCAAATCGGGGATCGCGCTCGACCGGAATCAGGCCGCGCGAGCTGCGCCAGACCGGCGAACCGGTGGGATCGAGGCGCAGGATTTCGTCGCGGACGAGGGGCGCGAAATAGACCACCCGATCAGCGATCGCCGCGGGCCCCGCGTTGACGAGCTGAGCGAGATACTTGATGTCCGGCACCTGAATCACGCCCAGGCCTTCGTACGGTGCGCCCAGCGTATCGAGCATCCAGAGCAGCGGCGCGCTGCCGTCCTCGGCGACGAACTGCACGAAGTAGGGCGAGCGCGCGGCGAGGATGCGGGAGCCATCGGTCGCGTACAGCGACGCCGGAAACGGGCTTTCCCACTCGCGCACCGGCGTCCCCGCGGTATCGAACACGACGCCCTCTCCCGTCCGTTCCGTGATCAGGAGCCGGTTCTGCGGATAGCGCGCGACCGCGACGGGGCTCGAGAGCCGTGGATTGGTGACGGTGCGGACGACGTGAAGGTCTCCGTCGAACGCAATGAGCCGGCTGTGGGCCGGATCCGCAGCCCACGAATACCGCCCCACGCGCGCGGCCGAAAAGCGGCCGAGAAACAGCAACGTGTAGCCGTTATCGGCAGCGGGCCGGCAGCCAAAACTCAGCAGTACGGCGAGGAGTATATTTGCGCGCATGAATAGCGAGTATAGAGCGTTGATCGATGCGTTCGGCAAGGGGTGGGAGCGGGGCGACGTCGACGCCATCTGCTCCGTCTTCACGGAGGACGCCGTGTTTCTCGAGACGCCGTTCAGCACTCCCGATCGGGGGATGGCGGCGATCAGGGACTACTGGAAGGACATCCCGCTGTATCAGGCCGAAACCGATTTTTCGTCGGGCGAGATTTACGCGGCGGGGCCGTGGTTCGCTACGGAGTTCAGGTGCACGTTCAGGCGCCGGAGGACAGGAGAGCAAGTCGACGCGCGGGGGGCAATCTTTTGCGAGACTAAAGACGGGAAGATTTCGGAGATGAGAATGTACTGGCACCGCTATGCTGGAGGGAAAGAAGAACCAAAGGCTTAGGACATGCAAAGACTAGGCCGCAGACGCACCGCGGTTCACAGTCCACGGTCATCCGGACAACCCGCTCGCATACGTCACGGCGATTTCCATTAATTCCGCGCTTCTCAAGCCAATGCTCATTGCCAAGTCCACCGCATCCTCCTGCTCCAACTTCTTGTCGATCATCAGGTAGGGAATCAGCCCAGCCGCCGTCCGATTACCACTCGAGCAATGCAATAACGCCTTTCGTCCAAAAAGCTTATGCAGCGCGTCGTGCATCTGCCTCATCGTTTCCAGAGTGACGGCACCATGAACAATGGGAAGATTGATGTACTCGAGGCCGGTTGCTCGTACGATGGCGGGCTCATCAAACGGACGTGGCTCCATGGGATCGCGATTGTCGAGGACGACTTGGCCGCCTGCTGCCTTGAACGCCTTGATCTGCTGCTCGGTCGGCTGGCCGCCGGTGACCCAGCCCGGCACCGGCTCGGCGGCATTGGGGAGACCCGCGAAAGCCGCGAGAAGGTTCGACACTACGGCAGCCAGCCGCCGGTAAAGCCTGCCCGCTGCAGTCCGCGAATGATGTGCGGATTGGTGCGCATCACGCGCCACACGAAATCGGTGCGGAAGTTCTCCACCATCGCCAGAATCGGTCCCTGATCGATGCCGAGGTAATCGACGTCGAACCAGCCGAGCGTCGGGTCCACGGTCCCCGTCTCCTGCTGGCCGGTGGCCGTGAAGGTGGGATTGAAGGCGTCGAGGAAGCCGTAGGTCGAGAAAAGATGGTTGCCGTACGTCGAGCGCATCGCGAGGAGCGCGGGGATCGCGAACTCGGGGGCAAATGTCACGGCGCCACCGGCGCCCGTGGGGCAGATGGTGCCGTCGTCGCGCTCGTCGCCGAGCGCGGCGCCGCGGGCGTTGTAGGTATGGAACTGCCGGCTCCGGCCGGCGAGCGTGAGGGTCTTGTTCGCCGGACCGTCGCAGGCGGTGAGGCCCCAGATGTTGCCGTTGTAGCCAACCCAGGCGCCCGGGTTCGCGATCGCGTAGGCGCGCTGCGACAGCGTGGCGCGGCGCGAGTTCTCGAAGTAATCGATCCCGTGGCTGCGCATGTAGTCGTCCGCGATGTCGCGAAAGTCGATCCACACGTGCGAGTACTCATGGCCAAAGAGCGGGGCGAACTGCACGAAGCTCTGGCCGTAGTAGGTGCCCCACTGATAGCCGCTCACCCACGCGCTCCACGCTGTCGAGTCGGCGGGATGCGTCGGCGAGGCGAGCGCGAGGATGTTGAGGATCATCCCCTCGTTGTAGCCGATCCAGTCCGCGTTGATGAATCCGTTCTCCGGGTGCCAGCCCATGCTCACCGCGGGCGGCCGTGCCTCGGCCCATTTCCAGTCGACGCGGAAGTAGATCGAATCGGCGAGTGCGCGGATCTGTTGCTCGGTCGTGTCGCCGCCATCGTAGTAGCTCTGCGCGAACAGGATCCCGGCGAGGAGCAGCGACGTGTCGATCGTGGACAGCTCGACCGTCTGGAAGCGCCGGCCGGTCTGCATGTCGAGAAAGTGATAGAAAAAGCCGCGATACCCGGTGGTGTTCGGACCGGCCGAGTCCTGCGGCGCGGTCCAGAAGAACCGCAGGGTCGCGAGCGTGCGGCCCGAGGCCTGGGCGCGGGTGATCCAGCCGTGCTCCACACCGATGGGATAGGCGGTGAGCGCGAATCCGACGGCGGCGATGCTCGAGAAGGACGGTGTGGGCCAGCGGTCGGGGGTGAGGCCGTTCGACGCGGGTGTCAGGTCCCAGAAGAAGTTGAAAGTGCGGTGCTGGAGGGTGTCGAGAAAGGCAGCTGTGTCCGGCGTGACGCCCGGGCCCCCGGAGTTACCGGAACAACCTCCGAGGGCCAGGGCAAAGACGACGGCTGTGAAACGACTGCGACGTTCGGTCAGAATCCCAGCTCCACGCCGACCTGGAACCGGCGCGGATCGTTGACGGGTCCCGAAATAGTGCCGTTGTTGTTGTAGCTATAACTCCACCAGTTGAAAGCGTTGAACAAGTCAGCAGAGACCGCCAAGCTTGTCCCCCGCATCGCCGGGAAATCCTTCCGCAGCCGAACGTCGAGGTTCTTGTACATGGGCGGCTGAAAGCCACCGGCGCGGAACGCATTGGCTGGCCCGCCGAACCGATCACCCAGATCGTACTTCAGACCGCTTCCTAGAGTCAGCAGCCCCGCAAACTGGATACCATAGGCAAAAGGCATGTCCATGACCCAGTTAGCCACAAGGTGGTGGCGTTCATCGTTCCTTGCCTGGCGCGGATAGTCGACGGGGTTCGGGAAACTGAAGTCATCGTTGAACCCTTGGGTCTCTCGCTTGGCGTACGTGTAGGCGAGTCCTGCCCCCCACCCGATGCCGCCGGCGGCGCCGGGGCGATAGGAACGATCCATCTTGACCTGAAGCGCGTTATACCAAGTCTTGCCAGCGTTCGTCGCCAGAAGAATCGTACCGAATCCGGGAATATTGCGATTCACCGCGCAGCCCGGGATCGAGAAGGTTCGCTGGGGACAGGTGAAATTGAAGTTTGCCCAGTAAAACGTGAACACATTGGAGCTGCGAATCCCGGTGTAGGCGGCGTCCACCGTGATCGTCCCGAACAGGTGCCGGACGCCAAGACTAAACTGGTTCGACCGCGGCGGGCGAAGATCGTTGGGTATCAGTTTGACCTCGGCAAGGCCGGCGCCTGGATTGGCGGCACGCAGAGAATCGAGCGCCGCCCCTCCGTTCAGGTAGTTGTTATTCCAGTTGACTCGTCCAGAAGTCGTATCACCCGGGAGCCGAAACTTAATGGTGACCTTCGGTTGCTGCTGCGCATACTTCTCCTCGATAGCCTGATCGAAGAGCGTTCGATCATAGAAGATTCCGAAGCCCCCGAAAATGGTCGTGGTCGCGGCCTCGTCGAGTGAGTAGGAGAACCCGAGCCGTGGCTGGATTGCGCCCATGAAGCGCGGACGCTGCAGTCCGTTGGTGAAGTAGCGTGAACGATCGATCGGCAGGAACAGCGAATCGGAGTATTTCGTCAGCGAGTCGATGATAGGCTGTGGAGTTACATAGTCGTAATTGATCATGTGCGACTCATAATCCCACCGCACTCCGAGATTGAGGGTGAGGCGCTGCGTCAAGCTCCAATCGTCCTGCGCGTAGACACCGAACTGTTGATTGTCTGTTACGAAATTGGCAGTGCCGGCACGGAGCTCCACGCGATCGGGAATCTGGAAGCTGTCCGGCGCCGTCGCGCTCCCGCCCTGGGGAAACTGCTCGTACACGAAGCGCGGAATCACATCATTCTGCTTCAAAACTCTGTAATTGACGAAGTCGAGATTCACTCCTCCCTTCAGGATGTGCTGCCCGTGCCACTGCCAACCCGCGTACGAGATATCATGCCGCGCCCCGATACGGGTTTGTGTAAAGTTCTGAATCGTGACGTCCGGCCCCAGCTGCGCGCAGCACCCAAATCCGTAGAGGCGACTGACAGGTTCTGTTCCGGGAACGGGGCTAGGGTTATCCGTGGCGCGCTGGAAGGTCAGCATCGATTCGTTCAGCCAAAAACCGCCGCTATGCTTGAATTTGAAGAGACCGGTACTGACCTTGTTGTTGAATCGCACACCCGATTCGAACGGCCGCAGGCCGCCGAAATCCCGCGTATCGTGCTCGTAGCGGCCGTTGTAGCTGAGCTCCAAGGACGAATTGGTACCGGCCACGTAGTTCAACTTTCCGAACACCAGTGTCTCGCGGAACGGCGAATCGATGAAGCCATTGCGTGATGCAAAGCTGACGGTGTCGAGTGCTGGAAATCCGGTCGGCGGGACGATGTTTACGCGATTCGATCGGTTCTGATAATTGCCCTCGTACGAACCGAAAAAGAATAGCCGGTCACGGGCGATCGGGCCGCCCGCACTGAGACCTACGAGCTGGCGGTTGTAATCCGGGACACGGAACGTCGACGGCGTGCTGGTCGCCGCGGCAATGCTGTCCGCCACGAGCTTGTCGAACGTTTGGACGCTATCGAGCGCGACGAGGCTCTTGTTCTGGTAGGTGAAGAATGCGTTTCCCGTCCAGTCGTTCCCGCCGGATCGCGTCGTCGCGGTGAGGACTGCACTCGACGATTTCTGATACTCGGCCTTGTAGTTCTGCGTCAGGACTCGGAACTCCTGAATGGCGTTCCGAGGGAATGGATTCCCACGGCTGCGATCCTGACCGACCACGCCACCGTGAATCAGGTCGTTCTTGTAGCTCGCCCCGTCGACGAAAACGTTGATCTGATCGGCTGACTGGGCACCGGCGGACAAGCGCCGCGCGGTGCCATTGAGGCGATCATTCTCGATGCTGGTGCCCGGAGCGAGCGACGCGAGATCGAGAAAGTTGCGACTCGAGCTCGGCAGATTGTTCACCTGTTGCTGCGTGACGTTCGTTGCCACTTCCGACGTGCGCATTTCGACCGCTGCTGTCGCGACTACCTGTACGCTCGTGAGCTCCACGGCCGACGCCGTAAGCGTGAAATCGAGCGACAGAGACTGTCCGACGCCAACATCCAGGCGGCGGGCCTGGGGCGCGGAGCCGATGCGCCGGACAGTGATGTCATAAGTGCTTGGCGTGAGGCCGGCGAGAATGTAGAAGCCGTTACGCTGGCTGGTCACCCTCGTCTGTTGACCGTTACGCGTGTCCCGCGCGATCACCTGCGTTTCGGCGAGAGGCGCACCCTGTTGGTCTTTGATGTAGCCCTGAACCGTGCCGGTGGTGGTTTGTGCCCTGAGTGACAGAGGGAACGACAGCAGGGTGAGGCAGGCGAGCCACAGAAAACGATGACGCAACATGGATCATCTCCCGTGAAATCGTGGTAGGACAGAAACTTGCCAACGCGGTGAACCTTCCCGGCCCAGAGAGCGCAATCCTATGTCGCGTATCCGCCACATCCTGATTCTCACGGTTCTGCTCGCCGCACCCGCCCCTGTTTTCGCACAGAATCTCGACTCTCTGCTCGCTCGCATGACCCTCGAAGAAAAGCTCGGCCAACTGAATCTGCTGTCGGCCAACGGGCGCGCCTCGCCACAGCAGATGGATCTCGTGCGCGCGGGCAAACTGGGCGGGCTGTTCAACGTCATGGGCGCGGAGAACACGACGCCGGTGCAGCGCGTCGCCGTCACCGAGTCGCGCCTCAAGATCCCGCTGCTCCTGGGCCTCGACGTGATCCACGGCTATCGCGCGATCTTCCCGATCCCGCTCGGCGAAGCGGGCACGTTCGACCCCGACGCCGCCGAGGCGACGGCGCGCGCGGCAGGCCAGGAAGCGGCCGCCTTCGGGATCAACTGGACGTACGCGCCGATGGTGGACATCGCGCGCGACCCCCGCTGGGGCCGCATCGCCGAGGGCTCGGGTGAAGACCCGTACCTGGGCTCGCTGATGGCTGCCGCTCGGGTGCGCGGCTTTCAGCAGAACATCTTCGCGACGGCAAAGCACTTCGCCGGGTACGGTGCGGCGGAGGCAGGCCGTGAGTACAACGAGACGGAAATCTCCGAGCGCACGATGCGCGAGGTGTACCTGCCCCCCTTCAAAGCCGCGGTCGATGCGGGGGTCGCGAGCATCATGTCGGCGTTCAACGACATCTCCGGCGTCCCGGCGTCCGGCAACGCGTGGCTCACGGATACGGTGCTGCGGCGCGAATGGAAATTCCCCGGCTTCGTGGTGAGCGACTGGACGTCAGTCGCCGAGTTGATCAATCACGGCGTCGCGGGCTCGCCGGCCGAGGCGGGACGGCGCGCGCTGACGGCCGGCGTGGATATGGACATGCAGAGCAGCATCTACGTCGACTCGCTCGTCGCGCTGGTGCGGGGCAATCGCATTCCGATGGCGGTGGTCGACTCGGCCGTCATGAGGATACTGCGCGCCAAGACTCGGCTCGGGCTCTTCCGCGACCCCTATAGGCCTCGAACTGCCCCTCCCACGTCGGAACTGAGGGCGTTAGCGAGGAGGGTTTCGGGAGAATCAATCGTTCTGCTCAAGAACGAGCGGTCGCTGCTGCCGCTCGACAAAGCCGGCACCATCGCCGTCATCGGACCGCTCGCCGATAATAAGGAAGAGCCGCTCGGGCCGTGGCACACGCAGGGCCGCGCCGAGGATGTCGTCTCGGTGTTGCAGGGGATCAAGACAAAGGTCCAGACGGTGTTGTACGCCCAGGGGTCGGGCATCGACGACACGTCGAAGGCCGGCTTCGCGGCCGCGGTCGCCGCCGCCCGCCAGGCGACAGTCGCGGTCCTCGTGCTTGGCGAGCGCGGCGACATGAGCGGCGAAGCGGCGAGTCGATCCTCCCTGGGGTTGCCGGGTGTCCAGGAACAGCTGCTCGAAGCGGTGGCAGCGACCGGCACGCCGGTGGTACTCGTCCTGATGAACGGCCGTCCGCTGATCCTCGAATGGGCCTCGGACCATGTACCGGCGATCGTCGAGACGTGGTTCCTGGGCATCGAGGCGGGGAACGCGACGGCAGACGTGCTGTTCGGCGACGTCAACCCGAGCGGGCGGCTGCCCGTCACCTTCCCGCGCGTGCTGGGCCAGGTTCCGCTCTACTACAATCATCGCAACACCGGCCGTCCGCCCGAACCGAACAACAAATTCTCATCCAAGTACATCGACGTGCCAGTCACGCCCCGCTATCCGTTCGGATTTGGGCTGTCGTACACCACGTTCGCATACAGCAATCTCAAGCTCAGCGCCGCACGCGCGCGGGTGAGCGACACGATCACTGCCACCGTGACCGTCACCAACAACGGAAGCAGGGAGGGTGTGGAGGTCGTGCAGCTCTATGTCCGCGATGAGGTGGCCAGCGTGTCGCGTCCGGTGCGCGAGTTGAAGGCGTTTCGTCGCGTCGCGCTACGACCTGCTGAATCTCGAACGGTGGAGTTACGGATAGCGGTCCGGGATCTGTGGTTTTACGGCCTCGACATGAAGCCCGTCGTCGAGCCCGGCACGTTCCGCGTCTACGTCGGTCCGAACTCGGCGGAAGGCCTCGAGGCTACGTTCGAATGCATCCCCTGATTCTCGTCGCATTGCTCCAAGCACATCCAACGGTGTGTTACGAAGTTTTCGTGCGGTCGTTTTACGACAGCAACGGCGACGGGATCGGCGATCTGCGCGGTCTCACGCAGAAGCTCGATTACATCTCCGGGCTCGGCGCCGACTGCGTCTGGCTCATGCCCGTCGCGGAGTCGCCGAGCTACCACGGCTACGACGTCACCGACTACTACAAAGTCGAGCCGGACTACGGGACGAACGACGACTTCAAGGCGTTCGTCGCGGCGGCGCACCAGCACAAGATTCGAGTGCTCGTCGATCTGGTTCTGAACCACACCTCGAGTGAGCATCCCTGGTTCCAGGAGGCGCTGCGCGACACGACGGCGCCGCATCGCAGCTGGTACCGCTGGGCGCCGACACAGAACAGCACGTGCGCGAACAATTGGCATAAGTCGCCCGTCCGCGAGGAGTGCTACTTCGGACTCTTCTGGAGCGGGATGCCGGACCTGAATTACGAGAACCCGGCCGTTCTCGACGAGATGAAACGGGTCGCCCGTTTCTGGCTGGATTCGCTGCACGTCGACGGCTTCCGGCTCGACGCCGTGCGCCACCTGGTCGAGGTCGGGAACGAGGTCTCCAATACTCCCGGTACGCATCAAGTGCTGCGCGACTTTGGTCAGTACGTGCGGAGTATCGCGCCGCAGTCGTACACGATAGGAGAGGTGTGGGACAACACCGACGTAATCCTCACCTACTATCCCGATCAGCTCGATGCCTATTTCGCGTTCCCGATTTCGGAAGCGCTCATGGAGGCGGTGCGGACGGGGAAGGCGGGAGGGCTCCTCCCGACGGTGGAGCAATTTGAGCGCGCCGAACCGCCGCGGCGCTGGGCGCCGTTCCAGCGCAATCACGATCAGACGCGCACCATGACCGCGCTCGGCAACGACACGGCGGGCGCCAAGCTTGCGGCGACAATTCTGTTGACGTTGCCAGGTGTGCCCTTCGTGTATTACGGCGAAGAGATCGGGATGACGGGCGACAAGCCCGACGAGCGGTTGCGCACGCCGATGCAGTGGAACGCGTCGTCGCGCGGGTTCACGAGCGGGAAGCCCTGGGAGGCGCTGCAGCCGGACTCGCTTACGGCCAACGTGGCCGTAGAGGATCGCGCATCGAGCTCGCTTTTGAAGCTGTACCGTTGGCTGATTCGTCTGCGCGCGAATGACAAAGCGCTGCGGGAAGGTGAATTAGAACCGGTCGACACCGGCAATGAGGCAGTGCTCGGCTACCTGCGAAAAGACGGCTCCAGCCGAGTTCTGGTCGTGGTGAATCTCGGGAAGGTGCCGGCAACGTTGTCATTACCAGGACGCTTTACGTTACGTAGCCTGCTCACTCCCGGGAGAAATCGCACGACGTTGCCAGGGCTCGAGCCGCGCACTGCTTACATCTACGAGATGACGGCGCGCCCGTAGCCGGGGTTCGCGTACCGTGCCCTCATTCCGCATATTTGGAGGACACAAAGGGGGTCCCATGAACTGGTACCCAACACGCGTTCTGCTGTCGCTGATGCTCGTCGTTGGCGCCGTTCTCGCGCCCTCCCAAACCCGCGCTCAAGTGGCTACCACCAAGCCGGCCCCGCCGCCGCCCGCATCGATGAAAACCAGCGAGGCCGCGCGGGAACACTCTACGACACTCGCTCAGCTGCTGCAGGGCCGCCTTTCCGGCGTGATGGTGTCCCCGGCGCCCGATGGCGGGATCATCGTGCGCATGGGGGGCCCAACGTCGTTCTATGGGAATCAGGACCCCCTGTTCGTGGTCGACGGGGTCACGATAGAGGGTAGCCGCACCACCTTGAACTGGCTGAACCCACACGACATCGAGTCGGTTCAAGCCCTCAAAGATCCGAGTCAGACCGCGATCTACGGATCGCGCGGTGCGAACGGCGTCATCGTCATCAAGACGAAGGGCTCGCACTAACTGCAACAGATCAAGCTGGGCGGGATCGACTATGCGATCCTGATCATCTATTTCGTCTTTGTGCTCGGCATCGGCTGGGCGCTCAGGCGCGTCATCCGAAGTAGCGAAGACTTCTTCCTCTCAGGCCGGTCGATCCCCGCGTGGATCGCCGGCCTCGCTTTTATCTCCGCGAACCTGGGCGCGCAGGAAGTCATCGGCATGGCGGCGTCGGGTGCCAAGTACGGCATCATGACGAGCCATTTCTACTGGGTCGGCGCGATGCCGGCGATGGTGTTCGTCGGCTTGTTCATGATGCCCTTCTATTACGGGTCGCGCGCGCGGTCCGTCCCCGAGTACCTGAAGCTCCGCTTCGACGAGAAAACGCGCGCGCTGAACGCAATCACCTTCGCGGTCATGACGATCTTCTCCTCCGGCATCTCGATGTATGCGCTGCCAAAACTGTTCCAGCTGCTGCTGGGCTGGAGCTTTCACGGTAGCATCGTGCTGTCCGCTGTCATCGTGCTGATCTACATCTTCCTCGGCGGGCTCACCTCCGCGATTTACAACGAGGTGCTGCAGTTCTTTCTCATCGTCCTGGGATTCCTGCCGCTGGTGTTGCTGGGCCTGAAAGACGTGGGCGGGTGGAGCGGGCTGACGGCGAAACTGGCAACGGTCGCCACGAATGCCGGCTTCGAGCCGGGCGCGTGGACGCACTCGTGGAAGTACATGGATTCGCCGAGCCACAATCCGATGGGCATGGAGTGGTTCGGTCTGGTGATGGGCTTGGGGTTCGCCCTCTCATTTGGCTACTGGTGCACCGACTTTCTCGTCGTGCAGCGTGCTATGGCGGCCGGCTCGATGACGGCGGCACGCCGGACGCCGCTGATCGCGGCGGTTCCCAAGATGCTGATGCCCGCACTCGTGATTCTGCCGGGGATGCTGGCCATCGGCCTCCATGCTTCCCGCGGCGGCTTTCTCCCGATCGGGGCCGACGGCCAGCCGAACTACAACCTTGCGATCCCGATGATGCTGGGGCATTACCTGCCGTCCGGGCTGCTGGGACTGGGTCTCACCGCCCTGATGGCCTCGTTCATGTCCGGCATGGCTGGCAACGTCACCGCGTTCAACAGCGTGTGGACGTACGACATCTATCAGACGCATATCCGCCCCGGCCAGACCGACGGGCATTACCTGCGCGTGGGTCACGCCGCCACGGTCTTCGGTATCCTCGCGAGCGTGGTCGCCGCGTATTCCGCGACGCGGTTCAACAACATCCTCGACATGCTGCAGCTCGTTTTCTCATTCGTGAATGGGCCGCTGTTCGCGACGTTCCTGCTGGGGATGTTCTGGCGCCGCACCACCAGCCACGGCGCGTTCTACGGTTTGCTGACCGGAACGATTACCGCGGCCTTGCACTACGGGCTCACGTTGCCCCACGGCGCGACGCCCGGTATTCACGGCGGCTTCCTGGGTGCGGTGCTGCACACCTATCCGAGCGAGATGGCGCTGAATTTCTGGACCGCGCTCTTCGCCTGGACGGGCTGCTTCGTCGCAACGCTGGTGATCTCGCTACTGACCAAACGCACCAAGTCGGACGACGAGCTCAGGGGCCTGGTCCATTCCCTAACGCCGCGCCAGCGCGATGGGGACATGCCGTGGTACAAACGGCCGGTCACCCTCGCGGTCGCTATCCTCGTCGTTTCGACACTCCTCAACGTGATCTTTTGGTGATGGCGTCATGAGACTCGACGTGCGCTGGCCGATCGGTGGGATGTTCACGATCTTCGGGGCGATCCTGACCGTTTACGGTGTCGTGTCGAATCCGGCGATTTACGAGAAATCGTTGGGGATCAATGTGAATTTGTGGTGGGGCCTCGTCTTGCTGGTGTTCGGCCTCGTAATGCTGGGACTCGCGTTTCGGGCGGAGCGCGCAAAGCCTCCGACTATCGGCGAGTAACCAGCGCCTGATAGACGAGCGTCGGAAATTTCCCTGCGATATCTGTTCGGTTAGGCAGCTGATTGATCATGAAAACGATGACGAGGTGCTCCACCGGATCCACGGCATATTGGCTCCCGTACGCTCCCCCCCAGCTGAACGTCCCGACCGATGCCATGCCATTCGCGCCGTAGCGCTGCGTGATCCCGAAACCGAACCCAAATCCGTTGGCGCCGGTCGTGTCGAACAGCATCGCGCTTTGGTTGTGCGTCATGAGATCGACCGTGTGTGGCGCGAGAATGCGCACCCCATCGAGCTCGCCGCCGTTGAGCAACATCTGGAGAAAGCGCGCGTAATCGGGAGCCGTCGAAACGAGACCCGCCCCTCCCGCAAAACTCTTGCGCGGGCCGGTCACGTAGTTGCCCTGGCCGCGCGGGCCGTCCGGGGCGCGATACACGTGGTTGGTGCTGTCGCTCGCATAGACGGTCGCCAGCCGGCCGACGGCGCTCGCGGGCACAAAGAAGAAAGTGTCGTGCATCTTGAGCGGCCCGGTAATCCGGGTCCGGATCAGCTCATCGAGCGGCATGTTCGACGCCCGCTCCGCCACACAGCCCAGGATATCGGTGTTGTAGCCATACACCCAGCGCTGCCCGGGTTGAGCGACGAACGGCACCGTTGCTAGGCGCTCGATTGTTGTACAGATCGGCTCATCCTTGTCAGCCGTGTACCATCCCCATCCGGCCGCCGGACCGAGACCCTTGGCCGAGTAGAGTGGCGCGACCAGGGAATCCGTGCCGTAAGAGATCCCCGCCGTGTGCGTGAGCAAATCACGGATGGTGATTTGGCGCGACGCCGGTGTGATGACGCGACCGGTGTCGCTCCGGGTAGCGACAGTCGTATGCGCGAACGCCGGGATGTAGCGGCTCACCGCGTCATTCACGGAAAGCCTCCCCTCTTCCATGAGCGAGAGGATCGCCACCGTGGTCAGCGCTTTGGTTTGAGATGCGATCCGGAACAGTGTGTTCGTCGTCATGCGGCGGTGGGAATCGATGTCGCTCCAGCCCACCGCCCGCTGGTAGGTGACTCTTCCGTCGCGCAGTACCAAGGCAACCGCGCCGGCGATCTGACCGGAATCGACGTACTGCTGCACGACCCGGTCGATGCGCGCGAGCCGATCGGCTGCAAACCCGGCGGGCGCCGCCGCCCGCGCGGGCCGCTGGCCCGGAAGAATCGAAGGGCAGATAGCCAGCAATGCGAGCGCTAGAATCCGAGCGCGATCCATTCGACCTCCACACCGTACCTGCCAGGTTTGGCTGCAACGCCGTCCTCACGCCGCAGCGATAGTTGCAACCGCTCCACGTGCTCGAGCCGGGGGCGGTCGGCGGCACCGCCACGCCCGTCCGCCGGTCCCACCCAGTAATTCCACTCACCGGGGAATCCTTCCGGTAACAACACCCCTCGGCCCGCTATGAACTGCGCGAGCGGGATCACTCGGTCACTCCAGGCACTGTCGACCGAGACCGTGGCAGTCCAGCTCGTCCCATCATCTTCCATCAGCGTGATGTGCAGGGTTTGGCGCGCGCCGAGGCCATGCAGGCGGAGCCGGAGGTCCTTCGCGCCCGTGATCGTTTCGTGTCTCGCCAGGACACGCGACTTGATCACGAGCGACGCCGTGTAATCAGGGGGACTCCAGCCGCTCGTGTCGACCGGCAGCTCGAGGTGGAGAATCGGTTGGCCGGTCGCGGGCGACAGCGCGACGCGGAATAGGCCGCGGCGGCCTGCGTCGCCGATCCGAGTAAATGCCAGCCGCGCCGCGTCGGTGCCGGGGTCGAAGAGCCGCAGCGGCGTCGTTTTGGCTACCACGTCGAACCGCCAAGCCGCCTGGTTGCTGTAGTTCCAATCCGTCGGTTTTCCCGGCGTGGCGCCGGGGAATGTGGTGATGGAGTCGCCCCGGTAGACGGTGATGACGAACTGGTACGGCCCCTCGCGGAGCGATCGAGCGGGGATCGTGGCGAGGTAGGCATACCCACCGGCCGGACGCATCAACAATTGTTGATATGATCCGGCGGGAGCTGGGCGCACGAAGAGTTTGGCTGAATCGGGCGGGACTTGGTCAACAATGCGCGCTCCTAGTTCAACAATATTGCCGGCAACGTATTGCGGCTCCGCCAAGGACAGCACCGAGCGCGGCACGCTGTCCGTCGGCGGCGCGTAGTACTCCTTGAAGCCGAGATAACCGATCCGGACCGGCAGCGTTGCGACATCGACCGGCCCGGCCGCGCTCAACACATACACGCCCGGCGTGACCGTGACGGCCCCCCCATTTGCCCGCGTAGTCTGCGGATTGCCAGCCGTGACCGGCTGGACGGTGAAGGATGGGCCGAGATCCGGCAGCGTAATCGTCATCGGCCAGGCGCGACTGATCGCCCGCGTCACGATCTTGTCGGGACTGGGCGGCTCGAACGGATCGCGAATCGGGACGGCGTCGGGATAGACCTCGAGACGCCAGACCTGCGGCCTGACCTTGTCGAGAAAGTAGATCCCTTCTCCTTCATACGTCACTACCGACGACGACCCGTGGCCGGCGATGTGTTGTAGCGCCGCAGGAGCGGGAGGCTTGGCGCTGGTCGAGCTCGTGTAGAGAAATGCGTCGCGCGCGACCAGCTCGCCCCCCCCCAGGTCGCCGTCGTAGGAGATATGGAAGTCGCCGAACCGCGTATTCCGGGGATAGGGACCGTAGTCCTGCATCCGCGGCAGGCGTCGCATCGCCTCGGCGGCGATGATCGCGCTCATCGCTTTGCGCGGCGTGTAGACCAGGCTCAGGTAGTGCGTCTGCCAGCCCAGGTTGCGCGACGCGGTCGCGAGCATGTCGTAGGCGAACATCGCGGCGAACTGCGTGCCTACCGTGCGAAACGTCCGCGCCATTGCAGGATACATGGTGCCCGTACGCAGGTCGGGGCTGTCGAACTCGTAAACGATGCGCGGCAGCCGCGCCAGCTCGGGGCGCAGCATGTCGGGATAGGCATCGGTGCCGCGGAGATAATTGCCCTCCAGCTCGTGACCGGCATTGAGACCGGTCGGGTACCAGCCGAACGTGACGCCCTGAGCCTTGGAACGCCGGATCGCCTCGGCGATCCGGAAGTCCTGGCTGACGTTGTAGAAAATGAGCTTCTGGCACCCCGTGCTGCGGACGGCGTCGGTGAGCGCGTTGATGTAATGGATCGAGCCCTGCAGATCATCCGGATGATGCCACGGTTCGTTCACCAGCTCGATGAAAATGATCGACGGTTCGTCTTTCAGTGCGAGGTGCGTGTACGGGTTTACGTGATCGAGGATCTGACGCAGGTAATTCACCTGCGCCGCCAGCGCTGCGGGGTCGGTGCCCATGCGCCCCTTGCCGAAGCGCCGGCCGAACCCGGGGGGCGGCGCCGTCGTGTCGTCGAGCGCGTCGGGCCAGTTGGAGCCATAGAGCTGAATCGGGCTGAAGAGCATGTAGATGCCGCGCTCTGTGGCACGCGCGACCAGGTAGTCCAGGAGATCCAGGTGATCGTTGGCGATGAGATTGCCGGCGCTGTCGGACGATTCCCAATCGCCCCAGAAGGTGAGCCGTAATCCGTCCCAGCCCATCCGCGCGAACTGCGCCATGTCTTCATCGATCATGCGCTTGCGATCGGCGTGGAGATATCCGGCCGCGCGGTAGTCGGAGGCCGTCGTCAGCACATAGTTCGCGCCGAAAAGTGTGACCTCCTTTCGATTCTGTTGCCAGCGAATCACGCCCTGGTTGTCCAGGTAGACGCCCTGCGAGAGCGCGAGGATCGCGATCCAGATCACGGGTGGTACGTGCGCTCGGTGTGGCCCACGAGCTGTGATCGGTAGAAGTACGCATCGCGCAGACGGCCGGAGCCGTAGCGTTCCGCTTCGTCGTTGAAATGCCGCGATTGCGGAGAGCCGCTTTCACCACCGGCGGTGATCGCCTGCGCCCGCACGCTGTCCCCGAACTCCACGACGGCCACGAAGCTGTTGCCGCTCGTGCCGTACCATTTCTTGGTATTGGGATAGGCGCGGGCGCCGAAGGCGGCGAGCGAGCCCCACACGCTGGCCGTGAACGGCACGGGGATACTTGGCTTGGTGTCGTCGAAATTCGGCGCAATGTCGTCGTTGATCCGCTGGAAGCGATTGATCTCGCCCCACGGCGTTTTCCACGTGCCAAAATCGGCGCTCAACGCGTCCACGGCGTCCGCGAGCGAGCCGAGTAGCTCGGCGGGGGCGGCGCGCGAGGTGGCGATGTACTGCATGATCGAAATTCCGGCCGCGCGCGCGTCGCGCGATACACGCCGGCCGACGCGCTCACCCCAGAAGACGGCGAGCGACGTCGGCACCGATTCCGCACCCCACCGGTAGTCCCACGCCCGCAGCACCGAGATCGGCTCGGCCAGCTTCGCTTTTATCGAGTCCGCGCCTGCCTGATCGTACGCCGCGATGAGCGGCGGAATCATGCGCTCGAAGGCGGGGAGATAGCTGTCGAAGGCGGCGGCGGTGAGGGAGCCCATCGTCCAGTCCGTCTTCCCCTCGAGCACACGGAGGGCGTGGTAACCGCGCGCGGTCTCCTCGGTGCCGGTTTCGACGTAGCGAGGGAAGCTCTCGCGCTTCGGGCTCGAACCTCCCCCGGCGGCGGACCACGGCCAGTTGTTGGAATTGTAGACCCAGCCGCTCGCCGGGTTCACCACGTTGGGGGTCTGGTCGAACGACAGCACGCCATTGTAGGCGGTTCGCGGATTGCTTCCATCCACGGGCCGCGTCCAGTCGAACGATGTGTCGCGGCGGGGGATGTAGTTCGAGTGAAAGTACGCGATGTTGCCGGACGCATCGGCGAAGACGGTGTTGTTCGAGGAGTTGGTATGCAGCTCCATGATCTGCCGGAAGGCTGCCATGTCGCGCGCCTTGGTACGCGAATACGACTGGATCAGCGCGTTCACGTGATTCTTCATCAGGCTGATGCTGACCAACCGGTCTCCTTCCTTGCGGATGACGGGCCCGTGCTGCGTGAAGGAAACGGTGAAGGTCTTCCGCGCCATGCCGGAATCGGTCTTGAACGGGACCGTGATCATGCGGGAGCGCCTGGCCTGAGTCTCGAGAAACTCGTCGATGTTGTCTACGCCGCTCGAGGTATGCATCCAGCCGGCCGTCGCGTTGAACCCCTGATAGATGAAGAACTGACCCCACGTCACCGCACCGTACGCGTTCAGCCCCTCGTCGCTCACCATCTGGAGCTCGGACCGGAAGTAGAACGACGTGTGCGGATTGATCCACAATAGGGCGTGATGATTGGCCGCGAGGCGTGGCGCGATCGCGATACCGTTCGATCCCGAGGGATCGAGCTCGAACTCGTCTGCGTCGCCGTTCCGCGTGCCGGGTCCCGAGCCGTACAACGCCTGCAGGTCGCGGGGGTTGATCCGCTCGATATCGCCGCCGATGCTCCCTTCGGTGAAAGACAGCGCCATCCACGGCTCGAAATGCGTGATCACGCGCGGCTTCACTTCAGGATGCTTATAGAGGAAGTAGTTCAAGCCGTCGGCGAATGCATCCATCAGGTGCCGCAGCCACGGCGGGCTCGCCCGGTACTCCGCCCGCAGCGAGTCGGGATCGATGAACAACTTCTGGCGCAGGTCCTGGTAGATCGCGGACTCGCCTTCCGCCTCGGCAAGCCGGCCCAGGGAGTTCAGGTAGTTCGTCTCGATCCGATTGAAGTCGTCCTCGGCTTGGGCGTACTCCATGCCGAAGACGGCGTCCGCGTCGGTCTTGCCGTAGACATGGGCGATGCCCCAGTCGTCGCGGATGATCGTGACTCCTTGTGCGCGGCGCTGCCAGCGCGCCAGATCGCCCCCCCCCCGCTGCTGGGCGGGCGCGGAAGCGGCAAGGCACAAGGCACTACTGACGAGTAGCAGTGTCGATCGCAATGGCTGACCTGGGTGAAAGGGTGAGGTGAATTGCACCGACTGCGTCAACGACCACCGAACTACTAGTCAGCAAATCGAGATACGTACCGGCCGCCATGCCCGTGCTGATGGTGGTATCCAGGCCGACGGTCTCGTTGTTGATCGCAACGAAGCCCTTGTCGCCGCGCGAAAACGCGATCGCGTTCGCGCCGTTGTCCCACCAGTGATTGATGTCGCTCCCGGCGACGACGTGGCGGAAGCTCACCATCTTCAAGATGGAGGGATCGCGATGCTCACAGATCCACTGCCCGGCGGCGGCGGTCTCCAGGCTCGAGGTACACGCGACGGCGGTGATCCAACCATTCGCGTCCGAAGGTGGGCCCAGCGAGTTCTCTGAAGGGCAGCTGAAGACGTAGCTCGACAGGATCGACGGGTAGCCGTACGGTTCCGCGAGCATCCAGACGTTGGCCAGACGGAAGACATTGCCGTTCCGGTAGCTCAGACCACAACTGTGCTGCGTGTCGTGATTCTGGAGAAACACGACAGCCTTGTTAGAGGGCATGATGCCCCAGGCCGTTTCGGAGAACTGGCTGCCTGGCGGCCCGTTGGGGTTCAGCTGCGAGATATGCTCGCCATTGATGCCGCGGAACTTGTTGCCGACGCCGACGAATGTGAATTCGGTGATGTCGGCAGCGCCGCCCGAGCTGTAGCCTTCCCCGAAGTAATCTCGTGGCGACAAAGCCTCTCCGCTGCCGCCAACGACTTCGAGAAACACATAAGGGAGCTCTCTGCCTTCTGCCGTCAGTGTACTGTTCATCCGAGCAAGGATCTCGTTCAGCTCGACCTGCTGGATGTGCTTCGCGGCATCGATCCGGAATCCGGCCACGCCCAGACGCGCGAGCATCAGCAGGTAGTCGGCGATCTTCTGGCGCACCGACGCGAGGCCCGTGTTCAGATCGGGCAGTGACAGCAGCTCGCAGTCCTGCACGTTGGCCGCGCTCTGGTAGTCGGTAACGGTGCACGGTGTGTGGAAATCGGCGGGCGAGTACAATCCGGGGTAATCGTACTTCGAGTAGCTCGTGCCGTTGCTGCCGACGCCCGGGCTCGGGTAGTTGGTCATGTGATTGATCACGGCGTCCACGATGATACCGACGCCCGCCGCGTTGCAGCGATTCACCATGTCGACGAACTCGACGCCCGTCCCCGAGCGGCTATGGTCGATGCTGTAACTCACCGGCTGATAGCGCTCGCTCCAGTCGTGGCTGGGGACGATGCTGTGCTCTTCGGGCGGTGAGATCTGCACGGCCTTGAATCCGGCAGGACCGAGATAATTCTCGCACTCGGCCGCGATGTCGGTCCAGCGCCATTCGAAGAGGTGGACGACGACGTCACCCGCCGCCATGTGGCCGCTGGGGCGATAGGTCTCGGGGAGGGAAGGGCGGGGCGGTGGTGGCGGTCCCGGCGGGGGCGTGGGAATCCCCTTGTCACTGCACGCGCACGCCAGAAACACGAGCCCCGCCGTGAGTAGCTGTCGTGGCACGGCGGGGCTCGAGAACGACACAGCGTCCGGATCCAGTAACCGGGGTTCTGAGTCAGGTTCGGGTTCGCGATCAACTCGTTCGCTGGCAGCGGATAGAGATCCCGGAACGCGCCAATTGCGGTTCCGCCGGCCATGCCACCCTTCCACGCCCAGACGTACGCGCCGCCGCTGAACACGCCGAAACGCACGAGGTCGCTGCGACGCTGCGCCTCGAACAACAGCTCGCGGCCACGCTCGGCCAGGATGGTGTCGACGGGAGGGAGCGCCGCGAAATCGGCGGTCGTGTTCCCGTAGGCACGCTCCCGGAGGAGGTTGAGGTAGCCAAGGGCCGTGGTGCCGCTGCCGCCGCCGCCCCGGATGTTGGCCTCTACGTAAATCAAGTACGCGTCCGCCAGGCGGAAGATCGGGAAGTCGGTGTCCACCATGCCCTGCTGCGCACCGTTCGCGCCGCCGGATGTCTTGTTGGTGAACTTTGGCGCCGCGATTCCCTTGGTGAAGTCGCCCCGGTCGGAGACCGAGTCGCTCTGGCCGGTCGTGTAGAAGAACGCGGCGCGCCGGTCGCCGGCGGCGAACAGCCGGTAGATCTGCTGCTTCATCCGGTAGCCGCCCCAGCAGTAATCGATGCCATAATTCGCCGCCGACATGCTGCCCCCGCAGCCGGCATGAATGAGGAACGTCATGCCACCCCAGGTCTGCGTGCGATTCCCGTCCTGAGGCGCGACAAAGACCAGCTCAGGGGATGTGTTGTTGTCAGCCTGGAAATTGTGCACGAAGCTGGGATCGAGCGTGTAGCCGCCCGCGATCACTGCCGCTGCCTCGGTGACCGCACCCGTAAAGTTCGGCGTGCCCGTGTAGACGCCCGCGTTCAAATACAGCTTGGCCAGCAGCATGTGCGCCGCTTCGGGCGTCGCACGACCGTACGTCGATGGCCCCTTCGGCGGCAGCTGGCTCACGATATCGTTCAGCTCGGTCACAACGTACGCGTAGATGTCCGCGCGCGTCGCTTGTTGCGGCGGCGTCGACCCGAGCGGATCGTTCTCGGTCACCAGCGGGATGTTTCCGAAGAGATCGATCCCGTGCCAATAGCTCAACGCCCGCAGGAACCGAGCTTCGGCCCGGTAGAAGTGGACGTTGGTGCGCAGCGTCGCATCGAGCTGGCCGCGCGAGTCGAGCTTCGCATCGGTACTCTGGCGCAGGAACTCGTTCGCCAGCATGACCTGGTAGAAGACGCGATAGTACATCGCGTTGACCATGCTGTTGCTCGCGCCCCACGTCCCCGTGTTGAGGTCGGGGAGCCCGGGATCGTTCCAGCCGATCACCGCTTCGTCCGTTGGCATCTCCTGCAGATACCAATAGAGGCGGAGGTATTCTCCGAACCCCTCGTCGATGCCGCTGATGTCGGGGTTCCCGTCAGGGCCGCGCTGTCCCGTGACGATCAGCCCGCCGTAGATCTTGGCGATGAACGCACGGTACGAGTTCGGATCGTTGAAAATGTTGGCGCTCGTCACGGTGCTCTTCGGAGCAACCGTGGGATCGGTGCAGCCGGTGCCGGCCAGGGTGAACAGGAGGGCGGCAACGCCTGCAATCTTGATAGTGCGATTCATTTCTCCATCCCCCCTAAAACCGGACGCTCAGGCCGGTGGTGAAGGTGCGTGAGCGCGGATAGATGTTGTTGTCTATCCCGTTGAGGCCCGAGGTCGGATCGACGCCACTGTAGCCGGTGAGTGTGAATGCGTTCTGGACCGTGCCGAACAGCCGCAGCGGCTGGCCGCGATAGGTGAAGCCATAGCCGAGCGTGATGTTGTCCATCCGGAGGAACGAGGCGTCCTCCACGAAATAGTCCGAGTAGTACTGCGGAACCACGAAGCCCGTCGTCAGGACCGACGCGTGCAGGTTACTCGGCATCGCCGAGCCCGTCAGGTTCTGATAGGCGCCCTGGGAGGACGCGACGTTGTTGTAGACCCAGTTCCCCAGGTAGGCCCGCAGCGTGAAGCTCCCGTCGAAGTGCTTGTAGGTGAAATAGGACGAGTGCCCCAGGATCCATTTCGGCGCCGGATCATGGAACGGTCGACGATCCGAGTCGTTGATGACGCCATCGCCGTTCCGATCGACGTACATGTTGAGCAGGTTGGCATTGTCGTAGACCGGCTTACCGTCCGCGCCGTATCTCTGCTGGTAGACCCAGAACGAGTTGACCGGCACGCCCGGCTCGAGCTCCTGGACCAGGTTGCCGACCCCACCCGAGATGTTTCCGGTCAGCACTCGCGTGACGCTCTTGTTCGGGTTGATCGAGAGGAGCCGGTTGGTGTTGTGTGCGGCCGTGATGGTCGCCGTCCAGCTCAATCCCGTACGGCTGCGCGGCAAGACATCGGCGTTCAGGCTGAGCTCGTAGCCTGTGTTTTTCATGCTGCCGATGTTGGTCGTGACAAAGTTGCCGAGGTTTGTTCCGGCAGCGATCGGAATGAAGAAGATCAAGTCACTCGTGTTCTTGGTGTACCAATCGATCGCTCCACTGTACTTCTGATTGCTGAAGCCAAAGTCGAGCCCGACGTTGGACGCGCTAGTCGTTTCCCAGTGAATGCCTTCATCGACCGCGCTCGGGCGGATCGTGGTGGTGAAGCCGTTGCCGAACTGCACCTGCGACTGCGCATCGCTGTAGGTGTATGTCGCATAGGCGAGATAGTCGTTGATGGCCTGATTGCCGGTGCGAGCCCAGGACGCGCGGAGCTTCAGGTCGGACAGCCCGAAACGTCCCTGCATGAAGGGTTCCTGTGAAAGCCGCCAGGCCAGCGCCACGGATGGGAACGTCGCCCACTGATGGCTCGGGCCGAACCGCGACGATCCGTCACGCCGCACGCTGACCGCGGCGAGATACTTGTCCTCGATGTTGTAGTTCAAGCGGCCAAAGAATGAGATCAGCTTGTAATCGTTGATGAACAGGGTGCTGCGCACGTTCACAGCGGTCGGGATGCCATTGGCGCCGAGGAGGTTGCTGCTGAGACCGGTTTCATCGAGCCGCGGGTATTCGGCGTGTGACTGGGTGTAGGAGTATCCCGCTGTTGCGTTGATTCTCCCAGGTCCCATCTGCTGCGCCGGCGCGTATCCCAGGTAGGTCTCGAGGACCGATGTGCCCTGACTGTTATTCTGCATCGAGAAGCTGCCCTGACCCTGCCGCACCTGCGACGCGATGGTATTCGAATAGAACGTCGTTCGATCGGCCTTGGTGAGGTCGTAGCCGACGTTGAGATTGCCGGACAGGCCGTCGAGGAACGGCAGCTTGTATTCGGCCTGCGCGTTGCCCACGCTCCGCCACGTCGTCCCGTGGTCGCTGGCGAGCGCGAGAATCGACAGCGGATTGCTCGGCGCAGCGTTGGTCGTCCGCCAGTCCCAGTAGCCCGTCGAGCTGGTCGGATCCAGCACTGGCTGCGTCGGTGCCATCGCCGCCGCGTTGCCGAGCACGTCTCCCGGCGTGAACTGGTCGACTGTCCGCGAGCCGCGAATGCTCGTCCGCAGGTTCAGGCGATCGGACAGGTTTTGCCGATAGTTGAAGCCCAGAGAAACGCGGTCCACCGAGCTGGAGCGCAGGATCCCCTGCTGGTTCAGGTACCCAACCGACAAGCGATAGCTGTTATCGGTCCCGCCGTTGGTGAATGAGAAATTGTGTTCCTGTCCGTACGCGGTGCGATCGATGAGGTCGAACCAATTGGTATTGGCGCCCCGCAGCGAGTCGACCCGCGCCGGCGCATACTGCGCAACAGCAGCCGCGAACTGCGCCGAATTCAGCATGTCCGGCAGCCTGGTGACCGACGAAGCGGACGCGCTGCTGTTGTACTCGAACTGGGCGCCCTGCGTCCCTTTTCCCGACTTCGTCTGGATCAACACGACGCCGTTGGCGGCGTTCGTTCCGTAAATCGCGGCGGCCGACGCGTCGCGCAGGACCGTGATGTCCTGGATGTCATTCGGGTTGATGAAATTCAAGCCGTCGCGGCCCGCGGAGAGTCCGGCGCCGGAGCCCGTGCCGATTGGAACGCCGTCGATCACGTAGAGTGGCTCGCTGCTCGCCGTCGCCGACGTGGGACCACGAATCCGCAGGTTGAGACCGCCGCCCGGATCGTTGTTATCGACGACCTGCACACCGGCCACCTTGCTCTGAATGAGCATCTGCGGGCTGACGACGCGGCCGGTGTTGAACTGCGAGTCACTCACGGCCGTGACGGAGCCGGTGATGTCGCCCGCGCGCTGGACGCCGTACCCGGTGACGACGACCGCCGACAAGTTGACCGCCGATGCGGTCAACGCGACGTCGACGACCACCGTCTCACCACCAGCGACCATAACGGGCTGATTGGCCGGCTGGTACCCGATGAGTTTCGCGTGCAGCAAGTCGCTGCCGCTGGGTACTCCGGTAATGGTGTAGCGGCCGTCGCTCTGTGTGACGGCACTGCGGCCGCCGACGGTGACGACGACGCCGATGATTGGTTGTTGTGTGCTGTTGTCTGTGATGCGTCCGCGAATGGTGCCGGTGGGTTGCTGCGCGAGGAGCGGTGCGGTCCAGGTCAGTGCCAGGAGTGCGCACATGAGATAATGGATACGGCGCATACGACCTCTCAGGCTGTAACGGTGGAAACTTGATGGGGCAGTCCAAAAGGCAGCCCGGTCCGGAGGGTGTCAAGGATCAGAAGAACGCGTACATTCCAGCATGCGCTACGATGATTTCCGAAAGCGACTCGTGGACGCGGTGCTGAGCGCCCCGGGGGAAACACCCCCAGCGTTACGCCGCGCCGTTCTGGAAGACGGGTCCATCCCCCCTGTGCTGGCCAGCTACGTAGACACCGTCAAGCGGCACGCCTACAAAGTCACCGATGCGGACATCGCCGCCCTGCATCGCGCAGGTCATTCCGACGACAGCCTCTTCGAGATCACCGTAGCGGCCGCGGTCGGGGCTGCGCTGCACCGGTTGGACCGCGGCATGGCCGCCCTGCGCGGCTCGGGGGGGGAGCCGGACTGATGCGGGTCCGCGCGATCGAGCATCGTCACCGACTGCCCGAAAAGCTCAAGCTGGGGCTGATTCGGCTCATCAGCAGGCGCCGCGTCCCTGACGTCGTAAAGACGCTGATGTACCGGCCCGAGTTCTTCGGCCGGCCGCAGTGCGCGTGGACGCAGGCGGTGATGCGGGGGCCGTCGGCGTGGAGTGTCGGCGAACGCGAGCTGTTCGCGGCGTTCACCTCGAAGCTCAATCAATGCGTCTTCTGAACGGAGTCCCACGCCGCGGTCGCGGCGCTGGCTCTGCAGGATGAACGGTTCGTAAGAGCGGTCGTCGACGATTGGCGCACCGCGCCGCTCGACGCGAAGCTGCGCGCGACGCTGGGATTCCTCGAGAAGCTGACGCTGCGGCCCAACGACGTGCGGCCCGCCGATGTCGCGCCCTTGCGAGCCGCGAGTCTGTCGGATGAAGCCATCGAAGACGCGATCAACGTGTGCGCGCTCTTCAACATCTACGACCGGCTTGCCGACGCGCTCGGCTGGTACCTGCCCGATGCCGGAGGCTACGCGGCGTCGGCGCAGAACCTAATGAAGCGGGGGTACCTGCTCTAACTGCAGCCGATCGTTGTTCCGCGCAACCACGATCAACCGCTCGCCGTTGGCCCGCTTCAGAAACGCCATGTGGCGCACCTGGCCGTCGATCGCCAGCCCGCTCTGCTCCATGTCCACCGCGGTAAATCCCCCGTGGCCGTCCCCGCGCAAGAATAGCCCGTAGCTCGCGTCGTAGCGGCCCTCGAGCGGCGTCACGCCGTAGAAGTTGCCGGCAACGACGAGGTCGATCTTCCCGTCGCCGTCGAGATCGCCGACCAGGGAGGCGTAGATGGGAGCGAACTGTGCCTCAAGGGGGAGCGAGTGCAGCTCAAACGTGCCGTCGCCCCGGCTCAGGGCGATGACACTCGCGAAGGTGTCGGCCTCGATCACACGTGCCTTCTTCAATTCCCTACCCGGAATGATGTTTTGAATCCGGCTCGCGCCGAATGATTCATACGTCGGGTAACGCGTGCGTAACGACGGCATCACTTGGAGGAGCTCGTCGCGTCCCAACAACGGATAGCTGACGCCGTGGC
>Ga0193755_1000036_pt1 | contig 34571 bp, 28 predicted proteins | sample H1a2metaG_FD_144921 | JGI IMG/M metagenome (GOLD analysis project Ga0193755, IMG submission 144921) | Soil microbial communities from a riparian zone of the East river system, Colorado, United States - H1a2 | ecosystem: Environmental > Terrestrial > Soil > Riparian zone | place: USA: East River...
CCTGACCGCCCCCGCTTCCGACCCCCGCTTCATTGGCTCATTCCCCCGAGCCGACGTCCCACTCGATCCCGCCCGTCCCGAAGTCGCATTGATCGGTCGATCCAACGTCGGCAAATCCACCCTCTTGAACGCCCTGGCAGGCCGGCGGATTGCGAGGGTATCCAGGACGCCGGGGAAGACGCGGATGTTGAACGTGTTTGAGATGCCGGCCGCGGCACCCGTAGGGAGCTACTACCTCCTGGATCTGCCCGGCTACGGCTACGCCCGAGCCTCCCAGGTCGACCTCCGGGCATTCCGGCTCCTCATCACCCACGTGCTCGATCGCGCCCGCCTCATAGGCGTCCTTTGGCTGCTCGACATCCGCCGCGAGCCCTCGGACGACGACCGCGCGATGCAGGCGTTTTTCGCCGAGCGCGAGACCCCGGTGCTCGCGGCGCTCACCAAGAGCGACGCGGTGCCCCGGGCGGTGCGGACCAAACGGGAACGCGAGCTGCGAAGCGCGCTCGAGCTCGAGGACGACCAGGTGATCGCGACGAGCGCGCGGAAAAACGAGGGGATTGTGGAGCTTAGGGAGGCGATCGGCGGATTGATTCACCCGGGCACAGCGTAGCTCCGAAGCACTCCGCCTGGCTCCCGCCCCGACACCAGCATCGCAGTCGACAGCGCGTCCGCCGCCACCGCGGTCCGCGTGACCACCGAGGCCTGCCGCAACGCGTGGGCCGGCCACCCCGTCGCTGGATCCATGACGTGGCCCGCGACGAGCGACCCGTAGCGCACGATCGACTCAGTGTTCGCGGCGGTCGCCAGCGCGGCGTCGCGGAGCCGCGTCCCCGCCACCGTGCGGCCTTCCCCCGCTCGCCGTCGATCGGGATCGGCGATCTCGACTGGCCAGCCGGCCTCTCCCGGCGGCGCACCGACGGCGGCCATGTCGCCGCTCACGTCGATGAACGCGCGTCGCAGCCCGCGCGCGCGGAGCACCGCCAGCGCCCGGTCGATCCCATAGCCGACGCCGATCGCGCCGAAGTCGAGCTGGGTGTGGGCGTTCGGAAGGCGCGCGACGTCGCCGTCGAGCTCCACCACCGCGGCCAGCACGGCCTCGCGCGCCTCGACGAGCTCCGAGGCCGTTGGGGCGGTCGCCCGATGCCGGTGAAATCCCCACACCCGCATCAGCGGCTCGACCGCAACGTCGAAGGCGCCCCCGGTAGCGCGCTTGAATTCACCGGCCTGCGCGAGGACCGCCCGCAGGTCCGGGTCCACGCGCATGCGCTTCCGGCCCGCCCGGCGGTTCAGCTCGCACAGGTCGCTCGCCGCGTCGAACAAGCTGAGCCGGCTCTCCACCCGCCGCAGCTCGGCGAGCGCCGCCCCGCACCCATCTAGCCCTTCCTGCTCTGAGCCCGCGAACACCATCACGTGGACCGGCTGCCCCATCGCCCACGACCAGCGCTCGACGAACACGTCGTCCGTGCGCCACCGCGGCAACCGGGGGAGGAACACCATCCCCAGGCCGGCGCCGAGGGTTCCGATGAACGTGCGTCGGTTCATGGCCCCTCGAGTGCGCGGCTAAAGCCGCGGCTCGGCGTGTGCCCGTAAACGGGCAATGCCGCTTCAGCGGTATTGCCGAGTCGCGGCTTCAGCCGCGGGCCCCGAGTCGAGACACCCCTACTCAACCTGTGAGCCCGCCCGGTCCACCTGCCGCAGCTCCCGCAGGATCAGGTACGACTGCGCGTAGAACGTCACCGCAAGCACCGCGCTCGAGGCCTCGAGCAGCCAGCTGAAGCGCGCATCGACGTACCGCATCAGCCACATCGCTGAGAACGACACCAGCAGCGCCACGAACGGCTCGACGATGAGCCAGCGCTTCCAGCGCTCCGACGGCCGCTCGCACAGCGCCACGCCGAGCCCGGTGAGCAGAAAGATCACCGCCATGGAGAGGAGATGCGTGTGGGTGATCGTCAGCATCTCCGCGAACGATTTGGGGAACTGCATCGCTCCTTGTGACACGAGGGTATCGGCACCGCGGTAGCGCGCCGCCACCCCCGGGGGGACGAAGCGCGTCGTGTGCCACACGAACACGAGCGAGGTGGTGTAGCCCACGACTTGGACGATCGTCACCCAGCGCGCGAGCGTACGGAGCGCTGCCGGCACGCTGCGCCACGTGACGCTCATCGGATCGCTCCGCTCTGATGCCACGCGGTGAGCTGGGCGAGCATCCGCCGCACGCCGAGCGTGACCGCGTGCACGCTGATCGTGGCGCCGGAGATGCTGCGGATCTCTTTCCCCACGCGCAGCGAATCGGCCGCGCTCTTGCCCCGGAACTGCCGCCGCCACGGCTCGTAGGCCACCTCGCCGCCGTACGGCTCGCGGTACACGAGGATGTCCACGTCCTTGAGACGGTCCGCCGGATCGATGGCCACGAGGAAGGTGATCGGCTGGTCTTTGCCCAGCACGTTCCCGATCGCAGCGAAGCCGAGTAGCGAGTCGGCGCGGGACACCCGCAGCACGCTCACCGTGTCCACCCGCAGCGGGTCCGCCCGGGCGTCGGGCCCGAACAGCCGCGCGATCGAGGCGGTGACTTTCGCCGGCGGCGCGGCGGGGGTTTGCGCCGTGAGCAGGAGAGCCGCGAGCGCCAGCGTCACGTCAGAACTGGTAACCGACGCCGAGGCTCAGCACCTCGGACTCGCCCGCACCGGCCGCGTTGCGGAGCAGCTGATAGTCGCCCTTGAACGCGGTATTCCAGGTCGGTTTGTAAGTGAAGCCCAACGTCGTGATGCGGCGCGCCAGCGACCGGTCCCGCGTCACGCCCGTGGGGACGCTCGCCTGGGTGTCGTAACGCTCGTGGCGGAGGAAGGCGTTGAGCTTCTGGGAGGAAGCCGGAGCGAACAGCCGCAGCAGGTTATAGGCCCCCTCGAGATAGCCCCCGGCGATGCGGCTGCCGACGGACCCCCCGTACGCGGCGTTGATCGCCTGGGCGTCGCTCACGCTGATGTTCGCGACCACGGCCCGCAACGCGAGCGGCCCGCTCTCGTAGCGCGCGTCCGCGGAGAGGAGAGCCACCGGAGCCCCGAAACTGCCGGTTCCGACGGCCGCATTCGTATCCGCCGTGCCCCCATACCAGAATGACCCGCCGATCTTCACGCCCGGGCGTGCCCACTCGAGCCGGCCGGTGACCGACGGGTTCGCGAAGCTCGCCTGGCGGCCCTCCTGGCGTCCCTCCCGGATCCCCTCGGCGGCCGAAAGGCCGTCGGCGCGAAGCCCGTTCACGACGTACACCCGATACGCGAGCCCGCTGCCACCGGAAATGGTGCCGACCGCGCCGATCCCGATCTCGCGCCAGGTGGTGGGAATCACATCGTGGTCGAAGCCGGGGCGCTCTACACCGTTGAAGGTCGGCGGCTCGTGCGTCTCGTTGATGATCCCGACCGGCGGCAGCACGAGCCCCGTGCGCAGCGTGATCCAATCCGCGAGGCGATAATCGAGATAGGCCTGCTCGAGCGCGACCTCCCCGCCCGCCTGCCCCCCCTCGATCTTCGCGTCCTCGACTTCGAGCTCGGAGCGGAACGCCAGGCGATCGTCGAAGCTGTGCGCGAGGTAGACGACGAAGCGGGCGAGGTTGACGACGGGGGGGGTCCTAGGGCCGGTGGGGTTGGTGTAATGCACCTCGCCATAGCCACCCACCGTGGTGCGCTCCTGCGCGGCGAGGATCTGGAGGGGACAGGGCGCCAGGACGACAACAAGGCCCCACCCGAGCAGCGTCCGCATCACAACTCCGTGGCAACACTAGTTGAGAATGGGTCTCAAACTGAGATAGCCGAATCTAAAAGTCGGGATTCGGAGGGTCAAGCAGCCATTATTGTTGTGCCAACCATGTCCCTCATTCTCATCGCCCTCGGCCTGCTCCTCGCGGGCGGGCTCAGCTGGGGAGCGCTCCATCTCAAGCGGCGCCTCGAGCGGAGCGAGCGAGACCGGCGGCGGGCGGCGGACGAGCTGAATCGCCGCCTCTCCGAGCTCTTCTCGCTGCAGGAGCTGTCCTACATCCTCGCCGGCTCCTTACAGCTCGACCGCATCGTGGAGCAGGTGGTGCGCTATGCGATGCGGTTCCTCGACGCGCAGGGCGCGCTGGTCGCGCTGGCGGCGGAGGGGGAAGGGGCCGGCGACCGTCCCCTGCACGTGACGGCGGCCGAGGGGACGCTGGCGGGACTCGCCGGTCGTGCCATCGCACCCGACGATCCTGGCCTGGTCGCCCGCTCGCTGAGCCGCGAGCGGCTGGAGCTGGTCCGCAGCTCGAGCGGTGAGCCGACGCCGCTCCTGGCGGACGTGGTGGTGGACTCCGCCGCCGCGGTGTCGCTGCGTGCGCACGGCGTGGTGGTGGGCACGCTGGTGATCGCGAACCCGCGGAACCGTACGTTCGCGCCCGAGGACATGCGGCTGCTCTCGACCGTCGCCACGCACGCCGCGATCGTGATCGCCAACGCGCGGTTCTTCCAGATGGTACAGCACGCCAAAGAGCAGTGGGAGACGGCGTTCGACGCGCTATCGGAAGGGATCGCCGTGGTAGACGAGCACGGACGCATCAGCCGGGCCAACCGCGCGCTGGCGGCCATGCTCGGCGCGCCGATCCCGGCGGTGATCGGCTGCGACCTGGGCGAGGCGCTGCTCGGTCCCTCCCCCGCCCTGCTGGAGCTGCTCGTCGCGGCGCGCCAGGGCGATCGGGTGCAACCGGTGGTGCTCCGGTCGCCGATGCTCGGCCGCACGATCCGCGTCAACGCCGCCCGCATCCCCGCCCCCGCCCCCGCGCACGACCAGAGCGTCGTGGTGTTGGTGGAGGACGTGACCGATCAGCAGGCGCTGGAGGCGCAGCTGATCCAAAGCGAGAAGCTCGCCGCGGTGGGGCAGCTCGTCTCGGGCGTGGCGCACGAGCTCAACAACCCGCTCACGTCCATCGCGGGGCTGTCCGAGTTCCTGCTCGAGCAGCAGGAGCTCGGGACGAAGGACCGCGGACACCTGCGCGTGATTCACGAGCAGGCGGATCGCGCGGGCCGGATCGTGCGGAACCTGCTCACCTTCGCGCGCAAGGGACCCGGGGAGCAGGTCGCGGTGGATCTGAACGACGTGATCCAGCGCACCTTGCTCCTCATGAGCTACGACCTCAAGCTCAAGGACGTCACGATCGAGAAGAATCTTGCGCCCCTCCCCCCGGTGCTGGGGGATCGCCACGCGCTCCAGCAGGTGGTGATCAACCTGCTCAACAACGCGGCGCAGGCCGTCGCCGAGAACCCGCCGGACCGGCCGCGCGCGATCCTGCTCACCACGTGGGTGGACGATCGCGTGCGGATGCGGGTCACTGACTCAGGGTCGGGGATCGCGGACGCCGTGCTGCCGCATCTCTTCACGCCGTTCTTCACCACCAAGGAGCCGGGCCAGGGGACGGGGCTCGGCCTCTCGATCACCTACTCGATCGTCGAGGCGCACGGCGGGCGGATCACCGTCGAGCGGCCGGCCGGGGGGGGCGCCGCGTTCCTGGTGGACTTGCCGCCGGCGCCCCCCTCCACCGGCCCCGCGCGGCGCGATACGGCCGAGACCCAGGTGCTCGCGCCGCCCGCGGTGAAGCGCTCCATCCTCCTGGTGGACGACGATCCCGCGGTACGCCGCATGGTGAAAGCGCTGTTCGGGCGTGACGGGCACTCGGTGGAAGTGGCGCGCAATCCACAACACGCGCTCGACCTCGCGCGCACGCGCCCGTACGACCTGATCCTCGCGGATGCGCAGGCGCGGACGCACGACCACTTGTTCGTGGAGCAGCTGGTGGAATCGCACCCGGGGCTCAAAGATCGCGTGCTGGTCGCGACCGGGGACCTGCCGCCGGCGGCCGAGGAAGCGGTGGCGCGGCTCAGCTTGCGTTACGTCCGCAAGCCTTTCAACCTGCGCGATCTGCGGGACGAAGCGGCGCGCGTGTGGGCCGCGGGCGCGCTGTCGTAGGCCTCCGCCGGCCAGCCGAACGTGGCGAGATTCACGGCTCCGCCGGGCCCGAATTTCACGCCCTCCCGCAACAGCAGCGCGCGCTGCAACACGCTGTTGTGGTCCGCGCCCGACAGCGAGATGCGGCCCGCCGCGTTGAGCACGCGCCACCAGGGAACGTCGGAATCATGGGGGAGTGCCGAGAGGGCCCAGCCGACCGTGCGCGCGGCACCGGGACGACCGGCGAGTCGCGCCACGAGGCCGTAGGTCGCGACCCGACCTTTGGGAATGTGGCGCACGACCTTGTAGATGCGGTGATAGAGCGGGTTCACATGCCCTCGACGCCCCTCGAGGTCGCTTCCAGACTACCGTCGCTGCGCCTCTAGGATACCCGCAACACGTCTTCCAGCAAGCCCGCGTCCCCGGACCCGAGGATTGACAAAACGTCGTCCAGTGCTCTGCGCTCCCGGGGCCAGGAGAACCGCGCCGCTGCCTGCCGGGGCTCGAGCCACTCGGCGCGATCGTGCTCCGCCGAATGTCGCACCGCCGCCCGCGCGTCCACCATGCCGGCGAATACGGGAATCAGCACGATTTCGTTGGTCTGATGCCGGTAGAACGCCTCCACGCGCGACACGTTGTAGAGTCGTGCGGGCTCGACTCCCGTTTCTTCGCGCAGCTCGCGCAGCGCGGCCTGCACCGGCGTTTCGCCGGGCTCGATGTGCCCGTGCACCGTCTCCCACGACCCCGGAGAGCGTCCGCCCGGCGCGCGTCGCAGCACCAGCACCTCGAACCCCGCGGCGCCGGATCGAAGCAGGTACGCATCAATGAAGGAGACCTGTACGGAACTCACGAATCGCTTCAGCGACGGCGGCCCAGAACTGCCTCCAACCGCGCCGACAGCGCCCGCGCCCGGAACGGCTTCGTGAGGAAGTCGTCGGCGCCCAGCTCGAACACCCGCACTTCGTTGTCCTCGTCGCTCTTCGCCGTGAGGACGATGACTGGGATGTCCGCGGTCGCGGGGCGCGAGCGCAGATGGGACAGCACGCCGTAGCCGTCGAGCCCGGGCATGTTGAGATCGAGGACGATGATGTCTGGGCCCACCCGATCGACCTGATCGAGTGCCTGCACCCCGTCGCGCGCCTCGGAGACGATGTAGCCGTCGCGCTCGAGCAGATCCTTCACGACCTTGCGCAGGCTGTCCTCGTCGTCCACGAGCAGCACCTTGCGCGCCGGCAACCCGTGCGGCCCGGAGACACGCGGCGGCTCCGGCTCCTCCAGCAGCTCGAAGTGCGCCGTCAGCTCCTCGGGGGAGGCGCTGTGCGCCGGCTCCGTGAAGGCCACGGCGGCGCCGTGGGACGACCCGGGCTGCGCCTTGCCCCCGCCGGTCGAGCGGCGCGCCGCGGCCGTCGCCTCCGGCGGACGCTCGTCCACCTCCGGGATGTCGACCACGCGCGTCAATTCGTCGAGCGTGGATTCGCCGCGCAGCACGTGCGCCAGCCCTGAATCCCACAGGCCCTTCATCCCGGAGCGGCGCGCGGCCCCCGCGATGTGCTCCGCCGTCTCGCCCGCCGCGATACGCCGCTCCACCTCGGCCGACACGGTCAGCACCTCGACGATCGAAAAGCGGCCGCGGTACCCCGTCATGGCGCAATCGGGACAGCCGGCCGCGCGGTACAGCGGCGTCCCCTTCGGGACCCACGGCTTGAGGCGGTCGGCGGGCGCCTCCATCCACACTTCCTTGCACGTCGGGCACAGCTTGCGCATCAGTCGCTGCGCCAGCACGCCGCGCAGCGCCGCGGCGATCTTGTAGGCCTCGACCCCGATGTCGACGAGACGGGTGACGGCGTTCGCCGCGTCGTTCGTGTGCAGCGTGGAAAGCACCAGGTGCCCGGTGAGCGAGGCCTGCACGGCGATCTGGGCCGTTTCGCGATCCCGGATCTCGCCGATCAGCACCACGTTCGGGTCCTGGCGCAGGATCGAGCGCAGCGCCGAGGCGAACGTCAGCCCGGCCTTCTCCTGCACCTGCACCTGCACGATCCCCTGTATCCGGTACTCCACCGGGTCCTCGACCGTGACGATGTTCACGCCCTCGCTCTTGATCTGGTTGATGCAGGAGTAGAGGGTGGTCGTCTTGCCCGAGCCCGTCGGGCCGGTGACGAGGATGATGCCCTCGTGGTTCTCGAGCAACCGCTTGATGCCGTCCGTCTCGCTGGCGTTGAACCCCAGCGACTCGAGCGACTTCACCGTGGCGCGCGAGTCGAGGATACGGATCACGACCTTCTCGCCCAGCGCCGCGGGGAGCGTCGAGACACGGAGATCGATCGGCTGGCCGTTCACCGCCACCCGGGCGCGGCCGTCCTGAGGCCGCAGCCGATCGGCGATGTCGAGCTGCGACATGATCTTGATGCGCGAGATCAGGGGCAGGCCGGCCTGGCGCGGGATCTTCATGACCTGGCGCAGCACGCCGTCGATACGGTAGCGCACCGCCACCCCGCCTTCCTCCGGCTCGATGTGGATGTCGCTCGAGCGCGCCAGGATTCCCTCGGAGATGATCAGGTCCACGAGCCGCACCACCGGGCGCTGGCTCGCCTCGGCCTCGGAGGCAGCGATCGTGATCTCATCGGGCGCCAGGCTGTCGTGCAGCTGCACCAACTCGGCCGAGCTCTCCATACCCTCGAGCAGCTTGTCGACCGCCTTCTCGGGGCGGTACATCTCGTCCAGCCGCTCGGCGATCTTGGACGGCGCCAGCAAAAACATCCGGATCTCACGGGCGGTGGCGAACGCGAGAGCCTTCTCCGCGTCGAGGTCGAACGGGTTGGCCGTCGCCACCTCGAGGTAGGAGTCGGTGGCGCGGAGCGGCAGGATATGGTAGCGGCGCGCCACCTGCTCGGGGACCCGCTCCTTGGCGGTCGGGTCGAGCTGCGCCAGGTCCGCGAGCTTCAGGCGGAAGCGGGTGGACAGAGCCGTGAGAATCTGCTCGTCGCTCGCGATCTTCTGGGCGACGAGCGTCTCCCACAACCGCGCCGGTGGCGGGGCTTTCTCCCGTAGCTCCGCCAAGAGCTCCGGGGTGACCACACTCTCGAGAGAGTGCGCCAGCCATTCATCCGGGAAGTGTGTGTCGGCCATTCGGTTACCCTAAGGTAGTCCGTCGACCGGCGCCGTCCAGCCCGGAACGCTCACAGGATGCCCCAAAAATCGCGGGTCACGTCGAAGGCGAGCCCCACCCGGTGCGTGGCGGTGCCGAATCCCATGTCCCAGCGAAACACACCCAGCCACTCGAACGCGAGTCCCACGGTGACCCGCGTCCCCGGAGTCGCCGTCCACGGCCCGCCCGCCATGGGCCCGGCTGCCCAGCCCAAGGCAACGTAGGGCGCGACGGTGAGGACACGAGGAGTGCGTGCGTAGGGCCCGACGCCGAGCGACACGAACGGCACCGGAACGCGCCACTCGAGATGCAGCAGGGCCATGCGCCGGCCGCCCCAGCGGCGGAATTCGTCGCCGAGCAGCGTGCCGCGCCCGCCGAGCACGAACGCGCGGTGCGCCGGGAGGTCCGCGCTCGCGACACCGCCCTGTGCCCGCAGCAGCAGTCGCGTGGCGCCTGCCGGGAACAGCACGTGACCCGCGCCGGAGAGCCGCAGATAGGTGGCGCCGCCGTCCTTCCGGCCGCCCTCGAGCATCGTCTCGACGTGCAGGTCGCGCCGTACCGCGAAGCCCTCGCTCTTGCGCTCGAGCGCGAGCTGCACGAGGTCGACCCCGGGGCCGCCGAGCGGCGGGTTGGGACGGAAGGTGCCGTTTGCGGGCGCCGCCTCCACCGCGAGCGAGCCGATCGACTCCCGCCCCGCGGTGGCCCGCCACTCGCTGCGCACGCCGACGCCGTGCCGGTACGTGACGTGCCCGCCGTCCGCCAGGTAGTAGTCGCCGTAATCGCGGCCGAATTCCTGGGACGAGAACGAGTTGAAGAGCGGCGCGATGACAGCGGCGTCGCCGACGTCGCGCACCTCGCGATACACGCTGACCTCGAGCGCACTCCGACCCCGCCGGTCCACGGCGCTGAGGGCGCCCTTGGCGCGGTGATCGGCGAACCCGTAGCTCGCACGGCCGCGCAGCTCGCGCCGCTCGCCGCCGCCGCGCACCACGACCCCGGCGCCCGCCGCGAGCCCCTCGACCCGGTTCGCGTGCAGCAGATCCGACACGCCCCGCACGCCGAGCCGGCGGCCCTTGAGACCCGTGAGGACGCGCCGGCCGGCGATCTCCTCCACTTCCGCGCGCACGCGCTCCAGGTCGTTCTGGCGCACCGGCTCGGCGACGTCCTGGAGCGCGGCGCCGAGCGGCTCCTTCCAGGGGAAGGAGTCGCGCTCGGCCTTCGGCAGGAACGTGATCTCGTCGCCCGCGAACCAGCTGTTCGCGAGCCCGAGGTTGAGCACATAGCCGTCGATCTCCCAGCGGGCGCGGATGATGCCGCGCACCGGCACGTCGAGCCACGTCGCGCGCCGCCGGATCTCGATCTCCTGCCGGTAGGGCAGCCAGTAGCGCCGCTCCCACAACGCATTGTCGAGCACGATGCTCACGTCTTCGAGCTCGGCATCGAGATAGGAGTGCGGCGTGAAGTTGAACGCCATGCGTACCAGGTCCGCGGTCTCGGCGTCCAGGTACAGCGTTCCGACGATGCGGGGAAGGCCGAAATCCTTGGGACGCACCCGCAGCGTCACGACCCGCACCTCGCGCTCCGGCAGCATGATGGTGGTCGTGTCGCCCAGCGCGAAGTCGTAGATGTCGGGGCCTGTCGGCGAAAGCGGATGAGGCACGTCCCGCACCTCGTCCCCTTCGCCCAGGCGCATCGCGGCGCCGAAATTGTTCTGGATGATGCCGAGGTGGTCGCGGTGGTAGGTGATGTCGGTAGGAAGCTGGGCCTGGTCGCGCCACCCGATGACGCGCTGCTTGCTGCTCGCCGGGGCCTTCCAGTACACTTCCAGCTCCAGCTGGTCGGCCTTGACGAGCCGCGGGGGATCGGCGAGCCCCTGGCCGAACGCCCCGAGGAAGAAGAGGAAGCCGTGAGCCTGGGCCTTGTAGTCGTGGAGGGAGGAGTCGGCCACCGCACCGCCGCGGCGCAGGACGGCGCGGCGCGCCAGCGCGAGCGCCGCATCCGAGTTCCACGCCTGCGCGGCGGCGGGCGCAGGGCGGACGAGCACGCCGAAGGCGAGGGCGGCGGCGAGCGCGACGCGCATCCGGCCCCAATCTCGCGGCGTGGCAGGCCCCGGGCAACGGTCCATGCCCGGTGTACCCCGCTTCGCTCTGGATGAGCGACGCCCGCGCCGATTTCCTCGCCCGCGCCGAGCGGGGCGGGATGGTTCCCGTGCTGCGCGAGGTGGTGCTGGACGGCGACACACCGCTCGGGGCGTTCGTGAAGGTCGCCCGGCCGCCCTTCGCGTTCCTCCTCGAATCAGTCGTGGGCGGAGAGCGCTGGGCGCGCTACACCTTCCTCGGCACCGAGCCGCGCGAGGTGTGGCGTTATCGCGGCCGCGCGGTGGAGCGCTGGACCAAGCCGACGGGCTGGCGGGCCGCCGGCGAGACCGAGGATCCGATCGGCCACCTGGCGCAGCGCATGCGGGCGCTGCCCGCCGCGCCGGTACCGGGCCTGCCGCGCTTCACGGGCGGCGCGGTGGGCTACCTGGGCTACGACCTGGTGCGCACCGTCGAGCGTTTGCCGCGCCCCCCCGCCGACACGCTCGACGTGCCGGACGCCGTCATGATGATCGCCGACACGCTCGTCATTTTGGACAACCTGTTCGGGCGGGCGATCGTCGTGGCGAACGTCGAGGTGCCGCCGCGCGCGGGACCGGCGGAGCGGCTGCGACTGTATGACACGGCGGAGGCGCGGCTCGACGACATGGTCGGGCGCCTCGGCCAGCGGCACGACCTCGCGCCGCTCGCCCTGCGCGACGGCCTGCCTCCCGTCGCCACCGAGTCGCGCTACCCGCGCGACGCGTTCGAGCGCGACGTCGCGCGCGTGCTCGAGTACGTGGCCGCGGGCGACATCTTCCAAACGGTGCTGTCGCGCCGCCAGGAGGTCCGCGGCGCCGTCGACCCCCTGCTCCTGTACCGCTACCTCCGCGCCCTGAATCCGGCTCCGTATCTCTTCCACCTCGCGCTCGACGACTTCACGCTGGTCGGCAGCTCGCCCGAAGTACTGGTCCGGGTGGAGGGGAGCGAGGTGACCGTACGACCCATCGCCGGCACCCGCCCGCGCGGCGGCACGCGCGAGGAGGACGAGGCGCTCGCCAAGCAGCTGCTCGGCGACGAGAAGGAGCGCGCCGAGCACATGATGCTCGTGGACCTGGGCCGGAACGACGTGGGTCGGGTGGCGCGGTTCGGCAGCGTGCGCGTCACGGACCTGCTCACGATCGAGCGCTACTCCCACGTGCAACACCTCGTGAGCGAGGTACGCGGGCAGCTGCGCGACGGCTACGACGCGCTCGACGTATTCAAGGCCTGCTTTCCCGCGGGCACCGTGACCGGCGCGCCCAAGGTGCGCGCGATGGAGATCATCGACGAGCTCGAGCCCGAGCGGCGCGGGCCCTACGCCGGGGCGGTCGGCTACGTCGGCTGGGGCGCCGCGAACCTCGACACGGCCATCGCGATCCGCTGCGCCCTGGTCCGCCGGGATCGCGTCGTGGTACAGGCCGGCGCGGGCATCGTGGCGGATTCCGATCCGGCGCGCGAGTTCCGGGAGACCGAAGACAAGGCGCAGGCCGTGCTCAAGGCCTTGGCGCTCGCCAAGGCCGGAGGGTGAACTATATTTGGCGCCTGTGTTTAAGCTGCTGAGCACGACGGGCGAGCAGTCCATCGACCTGCAGCCTGGCCGCACCATCGTCGTCGGGCGCGCCGTCACCAGCGACGTCCCGATCTACGACCCCACCATCTCCCGCCGGCACGCCGAGGTATCGCTCGCCGACGGCGGCGTGAAGGTCAAGGACGTCGGTTCCTCCAACGGCACCTTCCTGAACGGCGCCCGCATCACCGAAGCGATCGCCGTCGAGAACGACGTCATCACCTTCGGCAAAGTCGCCTTCCGCGTGAAGGAAGTGAGCGCCCCGGTGCTGCGCCCGCAGGTGGTGCCGCCGGTGTCGGCCGAGTTCACGGGGGCGAAGCCGGCGGGCGGGACGATCGTGCGCCAGCTGCCGGTGAGCGTGTCGGGCGGCGTCCCGGCGATCGTGACCGCCGCGCCGTCGGGAGCGTCGCACCTCAAAGTCTCCGCCAAGTCGCTCGAGGAGCTGCGGGAGAAGAAGCTGGAGCTGCTGCTGGAGATCTCGAAGGAGCTGTCCAAACAGCAGGAGCTCGACCGGCTGCTCGACAAAGTCGTCGAGTTCACGTTCCAGGTGATGAACGTGGATCGCGTCTCGATCCTGCTGCTCGAAGCCGCGACCGGCGAGCTCGTGCCCCGGATCTCGCGGGGGCGGACGGCGCAGTCGTCCGCCTCCAAGCACGTACCACAGTCGATCGCCCGCAAGGTGGTGGAAGACCGCGTCGCCATCCTGTCGGACAACACCGCGGCCGACGAGCGGTTCAAGGGGAAGTCGATCCTGATCCAGAGCGTGCGCAGCGCCATGTGCACGCCGCTCATGGGAACGGACCAGAAGGTGCTCGGCATCCTGTACGTGGACAACCTCACCGCGACGCACTCCTTCTCCGACGACGACCTCAAGTTCCTGATCGCGTTCGGCTCGCTCGCCGCGGTCGCGATCGAGAACTCGCAGCGCTCGGAGCAGATGCGGCGCGAGGCGCTGGTGCTCTCGAACTTCCAGCGCTACTTCTCGCCCAACATCGCGCAGGTGATCGCGCAGCAGCAGGATGCGGGCCGGCTCCCCAGTGAAAAGCGACCGGTCGTGATTTTCTTCTCGGACATCCGCGGCTTCACCCCGATGTCGGAAACGATGAGCCCGGACGACATCGCCACGCTCCTCACGGAGTACTTCACCGAGATGGTGGAGGTCGTGTTCGAGCACGGCGGCACGCTCGACAAGTTCATGGGCGACGCGATCATGGCGTTATGGGGCGCGCCCATGGCCCACGAGGACGACGCCGATCGCGCCATGAGCTGCGCGCTCGACCAGCTCGCGGCCCTGGAGCGGCTCAACACGAAATGGAAGGACCAGGGTCGCCCCGAGCTCGGCATCGGGATCGGCATCAACTTCGGGGAGGTGTTCGCCGGCAACATCGGCTCGGACCGCCGGCTGGAGTACACGGTGATCGGGGACGCGGTGAACACCGCATCCCGCCTCTGCTCGAGCGCCGGGCCGAACCAGATCCTGATCTCAGAGCCGTTCTTCGAGCAGCTGAAACGGCCCCCGAGCGTCGAGACGCTCGACCCGATTCAGGTCAAGGGAAAGTCGAAGAAGGTCCCGGTCTACCGGGTGAAGCGGTAGGGCACCCCGAAGCGCTCGAGCAGGTCGAGCGCGAGCCGCAGCGGTAGTCCCATCACACCGAAAAAGTCGCCGCGAATCCCCTCGACCAGCGCCGCGCCCTTGCCCTGGATCGCGTACGCGCCGGCCTTGTCGAGCGGCTCCCCGGTCGCCACGTACGCGGCAATCTGGACGTCGCTGAGCGGTCGGAACGTCACGTCGGTCACGTCGAGCGCGTGCTCCACCCGCCCATCCCGCGCCACCGCGACCGCCGTCATCACCTGGTGTTTGCGCCCCTCCAGCTGCCGCAGCATCTCGGCCGCCGCCTCCGGGCCCGCCGGCTTGCCGAAGATCGCGCCCCGCAGCACCACGGTCGTGTCGGCTGCCAGCACGACGGCCCCCCGCTCGCGCCCCGCCACCGTCGTCGCCTTCTCGCGCGCCAGACGCGTCACGTAGCCCTCGGCTTGTTCGGACGGTCCGAGGGTCTCGTCCACGTCGGGCGGCACCACGCGAAACTCGAGCCCGATCATTTCGAGCAGCTGGCGTCGGCGCGGCGATCCGCTGGCGAGGACGATCATCGCTCGAGGATCAGGGTGACCGGCCCATCATTCACTAGGTCCACCTCCATCATGGCACCGAACTCTCCGGTCTCGACCCGCACCCCGCTCCCTGCCCCCCGCTCCCGCAGCAGCGCGACAAACCGCTCGTACAGCGGAACCGCGAGCTCCGGCGGTGCGGCGTCCACGAAGCTCGGCCGCCGGCCCTTCTTCACGTCGCCGTACAGCGTGAACTGCGACACCACCAGCACACCCCCGCCCACGTCGCTCAGGGCGAGGTTCATCTTGCCCTCGGCGTCCCCGAACACCCGCAGGCCGAGCAGCTTGTCCGCCATCCAGGCGAGGCTATCCGCGGTGTCGGTGGGTGCGAACCCGACCAGGACCACGAACCCCATCCCGATTTTGCCGACCGATTTCCCACCGATGCGCACTTCGGCTCGTGAGACACGCTGGACGACGACCTTCACTCCACCGTCACCGATTTGGCGAGGTTCCGCGGCTGGTCCACGTTGCAGCCCCGCCGCACGGCGATGTAGTACGCGAGCAGCTGCAGCGGCAGCACCGTCAGCACCGGCGTCAACAGATCGAGCGTCTCCGGAACCTCGATCTTCTGGTCGGCGAGTTTCGCGAGCCCCGAATCCCCCTCGGTCACGACCGCGATCACCCGGCCGCCGCGGGCCTTCACCTCCTCCACGTTGGACACCACCTTCTGGTAGACGGCGTCCTTCGGCGCGAGGAAGACGACGGGCATCAGATCGTCGATCAGCGCGATCGGGCCGTGCTTCATCTCGGCCGCGGGGTAGCCCTCCGCGTGGATGTAGGAGATCTCCTTCAGCTTGAGCGCGCCCTCGAGCGCCACCGGGAAGTTGTAGCCCCGGCCGAGGTACAGCACGTTGCTCGCCCGCATCATGCGCTCGGCGATCCGCTCCACCTCCGGCGCCCTCGTCAACACCCGCTCCACCAGCTCCGGAAGCCGGGCGAGCCCGCGCACGACCTCGCGCCCCTGGAGGATGGAAAGCGAGCGGAGCCGGCCCATCTTGAGGGTGAGCAGCGCCAGGGCCGCGATCTGGCTCGTGAACGCCTTGGTCGAGGCGACGCCGATCTCGGGGCCGGCATGCAGGTAGATCCCACCATCCACTTCGCGGGCGATGGTGGAGCCCACGACGTTCACCAGACCGAGCGTCCGGGCGCCGCGCCGCTTCGCCTCCCGCAGCGCGGCGAGCGTGTCCGCCGTTTCGCCCGACTGCGAGATCCCCACCACGAGCGTCCGTTCGTCCACGATCGGGTTGCGGTAGCGGAACTCGGATGCGTACTCGACCTCGGACGGGATGCGCGCCAGCTCCTCCATCATGTATTCGCCGATCAGCGCCGAGTGCCAGGAGGTGCCGCACGCGGTGAACACGATGCGGTTCACCTGCAGCAGCTGCTCGTCGTCGATGTTCAACCCGCCGAGCCTGGCCGTGCCGTCTTCCTCGAGCAGCCGCCCGCGCAGCGTGTTGCGCAGGCTCTCGGGCTGCTCCATGATCTCCTTGAGCATGAAGTGCGCGTAGCCGCCCCGTTCGATGGTGGCGAGGTCCCAATCCACACGCGTGACCGTCTTCTCCTTCTCCACCGTGTCGAGATCGAGGATGCGGTAGTCCTGGGGGCGAACGACCGCGATCTCCCCATCGTCCAGGTAGACCACCGAGCGCGTATGGGCCAGCACGGCCGAGGCGTCGGAGGCGACGAAATTCTCTCCCGCGCCGATGGCCACGAGCAGCGGCGAACCCCGCCGCGCCGCGACAATCGTGTCGGGCTCGCGCGTCGACACCACCGCGATGCCGTACGTGCCCTCGACCTGCTGCAGCGCCCCCGCCACCGCCTCGACCAGCGAGCCGGCGCCGGCAAGCAGCTCCTCGATCAGGTGCGAGAGCACCTCTGTGTCGGTCTCGGAGCGGAATACGTGACCGCGCTTCCCGAGCGCGGTGCGCAGCGCGCCGGCGTTCTCGATGATGCCGTTGTGGACCAGGGCCAGGGTACCGCCGCAGTCGGTGTGCGGGTGCGCGTTGACGGTGTTGGGCGCGCCGTGCGTAGCCCAGCGCGTGTGGGCGATCCCCGTGTGCCCGGCCGGAAGGTTCGCTCCGAGTGCCTTCTCGAGCACGCTGATCTTCCCCGCCGCCTTGTGCACCTCGATACGGCCGTCCTCGATCAGCGCAAGCCCGGCCGAGTCGTACCCGCGGTACTCGAGGCGCCGCAGTCCCTCGAGCAGGAGCGGCGCCGCCTGCCGCGGCCCCGTGTAGCCTACGATGCCGCACATATGCGCCGTGCCTCGTCCACGAGTTCCTGGGCCCCCCCCCCGGCGCCGGACGGCGCCTCGGCGATCAACCGGATGATCGGCTCGGTGTTCGACGGCCGCACGTGGAGCCAGCGGTCCCGCCACGCGAGACGAAGACCATCCTGCGTGTCGACGCTCGCGTCCGGAAAGCGCTTGCGCAATGCCGCATACACGTCTTCCAGTCCCCGTTCCGCGTTCCGCGTTCCGCGTTCCGCCTTTGCCTTAACGATCGCATACCGCGGCGCCGCGGCCACGAGCGCACTCACCCGCCTGCCGTCCCGGGCGAGCAGGGTGAGCAGCAACGCGGCAGCCACCGGCGCGTCGCGCCCCGCGTGCAGGGCCGGGTACATCACCCCTCCGTTCCCTTCCCCCCCGATCACAGCCCCGAGCCGCACGATGGCGCGCGCGACGTGCACCTCGCCCACCGGCGTTCGGACCACCTCGGCACCACACTCCCGCGCCGCATCTTCCACCACCAGGCTGGTGGAGAGATTGCACACGACGACGCGTTTCCCGTTCCTCGTTTCCCGTGTCCCGTCCAGTACGGCTCGCACCGCAAACGCGAGCGTATAGTCCTCCCCGATCGGCGTGCCGGTCTCATCTACGATCGCCAGCCGGTCGACGTCCGGATCCACCGCGATGCCGAGCGCGGCGCCGGCACGGGTGACGAGGGTCGACAGCCCGCCGAGGTTTTCCGGGACCGGCTCCGGGGATCGAGGGAAGTGCCCGTCGGTCTCGAGGTTGATGCCTGCGACCTCGCAGCCCAGCCGCTCGAGCAGGGCGCGCATGACCGGTCCTCCCGCACCCCGCACCGCGTCGAGCGCCACTGTGAACTTCCGCTTCCGGATCTGTTCGACCTCGACCGCCGGCAGCTTGAGCACGGCGTCGAGGTGCCGCTCGACCGCCCCCTCGTCTGTCGTAACTTTCCCCGTCCTCCCCCGTCCTTCCCCGCCTTCTCCCACCAGCTTCTGCACCCGGGCGCCATCCATGCCGTCCAGGAAGATCCCATCCGGCCCGATGAACTTGAGGGCGTTCCATTCGATCGGGTTATGGCTCGCCGTGATCGCGATCCCGCCGCCCGCCCGGTGGTGCTCCACCGCGAGCTGCACGGTAGGCGTGGGCACGAGGCCGATGTCGATCACGTCGCAGCCGACGGACGTGAGCCCGGCGGTGACGGCGGCGGCGAACATCGGGCCGGAGGTGCGCGCATCCCTTCCGATGACGACGGACGTACCCGGCCCCGGCCCCCCTGCGCTCGTCCCCTCACGGAGCCAGAGCCCGAAGCCCCGAGCCCATTGGGTGACGACGTCGGCGGTCAGGTCTTTCCCTACGATGCCTCGGACGCCCGAGACGCCGACCATCAAGGTGTCGGTCATGCCGACAATCTAATCCGGCGGGGATGAGCGCCGGTGCGCGTCCAGCAGCGGAGGGAGGTGGAGCGGCCGGACTTCGGGCGTGGTGACGGGGAGGGCTGATGGGTCGGGGAAGGCGGCGAGGAACGCCTCAACGGCGGGGGGATGGAACTGGGTCCCCTTCCCGTCCTCCAGCTCCTGGAGTGCCTTCTGCACCGACAGGGCGGGCCGGTACGGGCGCACGCTCGTCATGGCGTCGAACGAATCCGCCACTCCCACCACCCGCACTTCGACCGGGATCTGGTCGCCCTTCAGGCCGTCGGGGAACCCCTTGCCGTCGAGGCGCTCGTGGTGCGAGCGCACGATGGCGAGCGCCGTAGGGACGTCGCGCATCAGGGGCGCCAGGATCCGCGCCCCGATCACCGGGTGCTCCATGATGTGCCGGTACTCGGCTTCGGTGAGCTTGCCCGCCTTGTGCAGGACGGCCTCGGATACGCCGATCTTGCCGATGTCGTGCAGCTCCGCGCCGAGGGCGAGCACGTCCATCACTGGCTGCGACAGCCCCATCTGCCGCCCGATACGCGCCGAGTAGTCGGCGACGCGCACCGAGTGGCCGCTGGTGTATGGGTCTTTTTCTTCGAGGAAGTGCACCAGCGCCTGGAGCCGTTCGAGCGACAGCTCCTCGATCCGGCGCGCCTGCTCCTGGACGCGCTGCTCCAGGGTGCGGCGGTAGTCCTCCACCTCCATTTTGAGGCTCCGCTTGTCCAGCGCCTGCATCACCCGGGCGCGCACCTCGTCCAGGTGAAACGGCTTGGCGACGTAGTCGAGCGCGCCCAGCTGCAGGCAGGCGACGGCGCTCTCCACCTCCGCGACGGCGGTCACGACGATGACCGCGGTCGTGGGCCAACGCGCGATGATCTCGCGCAGCAGGGTAACCCCGTCCATCTGGGGCATCCGCAAGTCCGAGATGACGAGCGGCACGGGGTCGTGCTGCAGCATTTCCAGCGCCTCGGTGCCGGATCCCGCTTCCGCGCAGCTGAACCCCTCGCCCTCGAGCAACCGCACCAGGACCCGGCGCAGGCGCGGCTCATCGTCCACGACCAAGCACTTGACGGCGTTCGGCTGAGGCATCGTGCGCTTAACGTAAAGGTCGCTTGCTCGGCTGGGAAGGCGCCCTTACGTTCCCGCCATGACCCAGGTATCGGGTGAAGACCTGAAACGGCGCTTCGGCACTCGGGCCGTGCACGCCGGGCACATCCCCGACCCGCTCGCGGGCGCGGTGATGACACCCATTTATCAGACGTCGACCTACATCCAGGAGGGGTTGGGCCGGCACAAGGGATACGAGTACGCGCGCACGCGCAACCCGACGCGTGAAGTCCTGGAGCGGAACGTGGCGGCGCTCGAAGGCGGGCGCCACGGCTTCGCCTTCGCCTCGGGGCTCGCTGCCCTGGACGCCGTGCTGAAGCTGCTCTCGGCGGGCGACCACGTGGTGAGCGGCGAGAACGTGTACGGCGGTTCCCACCGGCAGATGACGCTGGTCTGGACGCGCCTGGGACTCGAATTCACGTTCGTGGATGCCGCCGAAACGGCGAACATCGCCGCCGCGGTCACCCCGCACACCAAGATCGTCTACGCCGAAACGCCCACCAACCCGATGATGCGGTTGTGCGACCTCGCGGCCGCCGGCGAGATCGCCCGCCGCGCCGGCGCCTTGTTCGTCGTGGACAACACGTTCGCCACCCCGTACTTCCAGCGGCCGCTCGAGCTGGGCGCGGACGTCGTGCTGCACTCGACCACCAAGTATCTCAACGGGCACAGCGACATGGTGGGCGGGATGCTGGTGGTGAACCGCGACGACCTCGCCGAGCGGATCGGGTTCGTGCAGAACGCAGTCGGCGCGGTACCGGGACCGTTCGACTGTTGGCTCGCGCTGCGGGGGACTAAGACGCTCGCCCTGCGGATGCGGCAGCACGACGCCAACGGCCGCCGGATCGCCGAGTGGCTCACCAAACATCCCAAGGTCGAGCGCGTCTACTATCCCGGGCTCCCGTCCCACCCGCAGCACGAGCTCGCCTGCCGCCAGATGAAGGGGTTCGGCGGCATGATTTCGATCGAGCTCGGCTCGCTCGAGCGGGCCAAGCGGTTCGCGGAAGCCACGCGGATTTTTGCGCTCGCCGAATCGCTCGGCGGCGTGGAGAGTCTGATCGGGCATCCGGCGTCGATGACCCACGCGAGCGTCCCACCCGAGATGCGGCGCGCGATGGGGCTCACCGACAGCCTGGTGCGGCTGTCCGTGGGGATCGAAGAGGTGGAGGACCTGATCGGGGATCTCGAGCAGGCGCTCGCGACGGCGGGATGATGCGAAACACAAGCTCCGATCAGGCGTAGTGATGATTTACCTTTCTAGCTGGAGCATCCCATGACTGAGTCCACCGCCCTTCCGGCCGCGCGCCCGCGCAAGATCCTCACCCAAATCGCCCCGGTGACGTGGGAGCACCCCGCCGACCGTGCCGCGCTGCAGTCGCTGCGCTCGGTGCCCGGATTCGACGAAGTCGTCAAGAAGATCTACGGCTTCATCGGGGAGCGGGGTGTGCGGCTGATCTTCCAGGCGGATGCGGTGCGCGTCGGGCCGACCCAGTTCCCGCGCTTGAACCAGCTCTACACCGACATACTCACGTCCATGGATTGGCCCGAGCGGCCCGAGCTGTTCGTATCGCAGACGCCGTTCGCTAACGCCGGGGCGTTCGGCATGGATCGGCCCTTCATCGTGATCAACTCCGGCACCCTGAAGCTGCTCGACGACGACGAGGTGCGGAACGTCCTGGGCCACGAGCTCGGGCACGTGATGAGCGGCCATGCACTGTACCACACGATCCTGGTGCTCATCCTCCACGTGGGCCTGGGCGCGCTCCCCTTCCTCGCCGGCATCGCCATCCTGCCGATCCAGCTCGCCCTGCTCGAGTGGTTCCGCAAGAGCGAGCTCTCCTCCGACCGCGCCGGGCTGCTCGCGTGCCAGGATCCGACCGCGTCATTGCGCGTGAACCTCAAGTTCGCGGGGGGCGGCGACATGTCGCAGATGGACTTGAACGCGTTCCTCGTGCAGGCGAAGGAGTACGAGGACGCGGGCGGCGCGCTCGACCGCATTTTCAAGATCCTCGGCGTACTGGGCCGGTCGCATCCGTTCAACACGGTGCGAGCCGCCGAGCTGCAGCGCTGGATCGAAGGAGGTCACTACGATCGCGTGTTGCGCGGCGAATACACCCGCCGCGGGCCCGAGGCGGAGCAGCGTCCCATCGACCAGGACATCGACGATGCCCGCGACCACTACATGAAGGAAGCGAAGGCCGTCGTGAACGACGTGGTGGATACCGCTAAGCGGGCCGCCCAGGCGTTCACGGACGCGTTCAATAAGAAGAAGTGAGAGTCCTGGTCGTCGGGGGAGGCGGCCGCGAGCACGCGCTCTGCTGGGCGCTGAAGCGCGACACGCCCGACGCGGAGCTGTTCGCGGCTCCCGGTAACCCCGGCACCGCCCAGCTCGGCACCAACCTCCCGATTCCTGCCAGCGCCACCGGCGAGCTCGTCGCGGCGATCCGCGAGCACAAGATCGATTTCACCATCGTGGGCCCGGAATCGCCGCTCGCCGCCGGGCTGGCTGACGCGCTCCGGGCGGCGGGTCATGCCGTCTTCGGACCCAACGCGGCCGCCGCGCGCATCGAGTCGTCCAAGGCATTCGCCAAAGAGGTGATGCGCCGGGCCCGGATTGCCACCGCGGCGAGCCAGACGTTCACCGCGATCGACCCGGCGCTCGCGTACATCAAGCGTCACGCCGAGCCGCTGGTCGTGAAGGCCTCGGGCCTCGCGGCGGGAAAGGGCGCGGTGGTGTGCGCCCGGCGCACCGAGGCGGCGCGCGCGGCGCGCGCGATGCTCGTCGAAGCGGCGTTCGGCGACGCGGGCCACGAGATCGTGATCGAGGACTTTCTGAAGGGCGAGGAGCTGTCGGTACTGGCACTCACCGACGGAGAGTACCTGCTTCTCCTCCCCGCGGCCCAGGACCACAAGCGGCTGGGCGAGGGCGACACCGGCCCCAACACGGGTGGAATGGGCGCCTATTGTCCCGTAAGCGTCGCCACCGCAGGGATGCTCGAGCGGGTGCGGCGCGAGGTGCTCGAGCCGGCGCTCCGCGAGATGGCGGCGCAGGGCGCCCCGTTCCAAGGGGTGCTGTACGCCGGACTGATGCTGGCGGCCGACGGTACGCTCGCGGTGCTCGAGTTCAATGCCCGCTTCGGCGACCCCGAAGCGCAGGCGTTGCTCGCGGTGCTGCCCGGCGTCACCCATCACCTGGCGGACATCGCCGGCGGGCGCTGGCGGCCTCGAGAGACGACCCTCGCGGCAACGCGCGCCGCCGTGGCGACGGTGCTGGCGGCGCCCGGGTATCCCCAGAGGCCGGAGCTGGGCGGCGCGATCATCGTGCCGCGCGATCTCGAGCCCGGGACGCTCGTGTTCCACGCGGGCACCGAGCGCGACCCGGATGGCGGGCTCCGGGTGCACGGCGGGCGGGTGCTCACGGTCACCGGGCTGGGGGAGACGGTGGGCGAGGCCGCGAGACGCAGCACCGACGCGTGCGAGCTGATCACGTTCTCGGGGAAGACGTACCGGCGCGACATCGGGTGGCGGGAAACCAGGGAGGCTCGTGCCGGAGCTGCCCGAGGTTGAGACGATCGTCCGGGAGCTCGCCCCGCGGCTCGAGGGCTACCGGATCGCGCGCGCCCGCCTGGCCAAGACGGACGTGTTGCGCCGCGTGTCGAAGCCGCGGCTGCTCCGCACCCTCCGAGGCAACACCATCGAGGAAGTGATCCGCCGCGCGAAACACGCGGTGTTCCGCTTGTCGAGCGGTCACCGCCTGGTCGTGCAACCGCGGATGACGGGGTCGTTGGTGGTGTACGACCGCGCGCTTACCCGCGACGAGGCGAAATACGCGGTGCTCACGTGCACCATCGACGACGGTCGGCTGCTGGTGTACCGCGACGTGCGCCGGCTGGGCACCGTGTGGCTGCTCGACGAAAAGGGATGGGACGCCTACACCAGCCGGATCGGACCGGAGCCGCTCGAGGAGACCTTCACACCCTTCGTGTTCGCCGACCGGTTGAAGGGCACGCGCGCCGCGGTGAAGAAGGCGATCATGGACCAGCGCCGTGTGGCAGGGGTGGGCAACATCTACGCCAACGAGGCGCTGTTCGAGGCGGGAATCGACCCGTCGAAGCCCACCAACAAGCTGTCGCTCGACGAGTTCGCCCGCCTGCACGCGGCCGTCACCGGAGTGCTCGAGCGCGCCGTGGCATCCTCGGGGACGACGGTGCGTGACTACCGCACCGGCACCGGCGAGGAAGGCCGGTTCCAGTTCGAGCTCAAGGTGTACGGCCGCGGCGGCGAGCCGTGCGTGACGTGCGGCAAGAAGCTCGTCACGACGCACACGATCGACCTGCGGGCGACGACCTTCTGCCCCAAGTGCCAGCGCTAGGGTACCACATCCAGCCGCACTCCACGCGCCGAAGCAGAACGGCGCCAAGGCCGTAATGTCGTAATCGCGGGTCCCGGATCGTCGTAGCAGTAGGGAGGCGCCGGAAATGGTTCACGGATTCCTGACAGCCGGGCCCCTCCTCCCGGCGCGACCCTATTCGGCTAATTTTCGGGCCATATGAAACTCTCCGAAACGTCCATCCAGCGGCCGGTGCTGGCCAGCATGATCTCGGCCGCCCTCGTGCTCTTCGGCGTCATCGGGTACACCCGGCTGTCGGTGCGCGAGCTCCCGGACATCGACCCTCCGATCATCTCGGTCTCGACCACCCTACCCGGCGCCAATGCGCAGGTCGTGGAAACGGCCGTGACCGACGTGCTCGAAGAGGAGCTGTCCACGATCCAGGGGATCCGCACACTCTCGAGCTCCTCCTCGGAGGAGAACAGCCAGATCACCCTGGAGTTCAACCTCGACCGGCCCGTCGATGTCGCCGCGCAGGACGTACGCGACAAGGTGTCGCGCGTGCGCGGCCGCCTACCGGTCGACGTGCTCGAGCCGGTGATCGCGAAGGAGCAGGCCGACGCGCAACCATTCTTCTGGCTGGCCCTGAGTAGCCCGAACTACGACTTGATGCAGCTCTCCGACGTCGCCGACCGCCTGGTCAAGGCGCGGCTGCAGAGTCTGGCGGGTGTCGGCAGCGCCGGAATCTTCGGCGAGCGGCGCTTCGCGATGCGGGTGTGGGTGAAGCCGGAGGAGTTGTCTGCACGGCAGCTCACGGTGCAGGACGTGGAGGCCGCGATCGTCGCGCGCAACGTCGAGATTCCCGCCGGGCGGATCGAATCGACGCGACGCGAGTTCTCGGTCCGGTCCCTGGGCGAGCTCAAGACGCCGCGCGAGTTCGAGCAGCTCGTGGTGAAGAGCGAAGGCAACCAGCTCATCAAGCTCAAGGACGTAGCGAACGTCGAGCTCGGGCCCGAGGACAATCGCTCGATCTTCCGCTACAACGGAAACCCCGCGGTGGCCATCGGCGTGGTCCGGCAGTCCAAGGCGAACCTCATCGACGTGGCGCGACGCATCCGCGAGGCCATCCCCGGCATCCAGCAGACGCTGCCCACCGGCGTGAAGCTCGAAATCGCATGGGACGGGTCGGTGTTCGTCACGCACTCGATCAACGACGCGCGCCTGACACTCCTGATCGCGGCGATCCTCGTCGTGCTGATCATTTTTGTGTTCCTGCGGAACCTACGGGCGACGGTGATCCCCGGGCTCGCGATCCCGGCGTCGATCGTCTCGACCTTCGCCATCATGTATTTCCTCGGCTTCTCGATCAACAACTTCACGCTGCTCGCGCTCACCATCGCCATCGGCATCGTGGTGGACGACGCCATCATCGTGCTCGAGAACGCCTATCGCCATCAGGAAGAGCTGCACGAGGCGCCGGAGCAGGCCGCGGTCAACGGAACGAACGAGATCGGCTTCGCCGTGATCGCGACGACCATCGCGCTCGTGGCCGTGTTCACGCCGCTCGGGTTCCTGCGCGGCTCGACGGGACGCCTGCTGAGCGAGTTCGGGATCGCCGTCGCCGGGGCCGTAGTGATTTCCGGATTCGTGGCCCTGACCTTGACGCCGATGCTGTGCGCCAAGGTGCTGCGGGTACCGCACGAGCACGGAGCGGTCTTCAAGGCGTTGGAGGCGGGCTTCAACGCCATCGCCGATCGCTACGCGACGCTGCTCCAGATGGCGCTGCGGCATCGGGGCATCGTGGTGGCCGGGACGGTCGTGACGGTGGCCCTGGCGTTTGTGTTCTACAAGAGCCTCAAGCAGGAGCTGATTCCGGACGACGACCGCGGCTTCTTCCTCGTGGTGGCATCCGGGCCCGAGGGCTCGTCGCTCGAATACACCGACGGCTACGTGCGCCAGATCGAGCAGATCATCGGCAAGACCCCGGGTGTCCAGGGGTACTTTACCATCATCGGTGGATTCTCGGGAGGCGTCAACCAATCGTTTGTCGGCGTCATCATGAAGGATTGGAGCGAGCGTCAGAACACCGTCCAGCAGACGGTGGGAATGCTGTTCCCCCAGCTCTTCGGGATCGCGGGGGTGCGGGCATTCCCGTACGCCCCCGGCGCGCTCGGCTTCAGCCAGCCGGTGCAGTTCGTCGTGCAGCATCCGGATTTCGCGCGGCTCTCGCAGGCCATGGACACGTTCGTGACGGCGGCGCGCGCCATCAAGGGGCTCACCAACGTGGACACCGACTTGCGCGTCAACAAGCCGGAGCTGCGTGTCACCTTCGACCGGGACCGGGCGGAGGACCTCGGGGTTCCCGTGCGTGACGTCGCGGCCGCGCTCCAGACGTTCCTCGGCGGTCGCCGGGTCAGCACGTTCACCCGGAACGACAAGCTGTACTACGTCATGGTGCGGCTCGACCCCAGTCAGCGGGCCACGCCGAGCGATATGTCCGGGCTCTACCTGCGGGGGCGCGGCGACCAGTTGGTGCAGCTGAGCGCCCTCGCGAAAGTCGCGGAGGGCGTTGGGCCGAGGCAGATCAATCACTTCAACCGGGTGCCGTCGTTTACGCTGTCGGCGTCCTTGATCCCCCCGTTCGCCCAGGGCGAGGCGCTCGATTCTATCGATCGGATGGCCCGGCGGGTGCTTCCGCCGGGGAGCACGACAGCGCTGGCGGGTGACTCGCGTGAGTTCAAGGAGAGCGGCGGCGCGTTGTATTTCGCGTTCGGCGTCGCGCTGCTGGTCGTGTTCATGGTGCTCGCGTCGCAATTCGAGTCCATGATCCACCCGTTCACCGTGCTGCTGGCCGTGCCGCTCGCGGTGACCGGCGCGCTCGCGACGCTGCTCATCGCCGCCCTGCTGCACCGCCCGGGCGGCACGATCAATCTGTACAGCGAGATTGGCATGGTCCTGCTGATCGGTCTCGTGAGCAAGAACTCGATCCTCCTTGTGGAGTACACGAACCAGCTGAAGGCCAAGGGCCTCGACACCATCGCGGCGGTGATCGAGGCGGGCCGGATCCGGCTGCGGCCGATTCTCATGACGTCGGTCGCGACCATCATGGGCGCGGTACCCGTCGCCTGGGGAGTGGGCGCCGGCTCCGCGGCGCGTAAGCCACTCGGCTACGCGATCGTGGGTGGGATCTTCTTCTCGACTGCGCTCACGCTGTTCGTCGTGCCCGTGGCCTATGTGCTGCTGGACCGTCTGACGGCCCGGAGCGCGCGCGGCCTGCGGGCGGCGCAACCGGTGGAGGCCGACTGATGCTGGCGCTCCTCGCGGCTCTGCAGGTGGCGGGCGCCGCCGCCGACTCGTTGCCGGTCGTCACGCTGCCGGAGGCCCTCCGCAAAGCCACCGGGCTCGACCCGAACTATGTAGTGGCGCTCGGACAACTGGACAACGCCGTGTGGGCGCGGCGCAGCGCATTCTCGGTCTTCATCCTGCCGTCCGTCAGCTTGAGCGCCGACCTCTCGCGCCTCAATCCGCCGAGCTTCAACTTCATCACCGGCGGACCCGAACCGCTGCGGTCGCAGGTGACGGCGCAACTCAACGCCCGGTACGACCTCTTCCTCGGCGGCCAGAAGCTCGCGGAGCTGTCCCGGTCGGGGGCGGCCTTGGACGCGGCCCACGCGGGCGAGCTCGTGGCCAGGTTCGCGGCGGCGCAGAACACCGAGTCCGACTATTACGCCGTCCTCGCGAACGCAGAGTTGCTTCGGGTGGCGCGCGAGCGAGTGCAGCGTGCCGAGCAACAGCTCGCGGTCGCGCGGGCCCGCGTGGCCTCGGGGGCGGCCGTGCAGACCGATTCCCTGCAGTTACGCCTCGAGCTGACGAAGGCGCGCGTGGTCCGGCTCCTGCAGGAGTCGGCGCTGCGAATCGCGCGGCTCCAGCTGGGACGCCGGGTCGGTGCGGCGGGGCCGGTGGAGGCTGCGCCGCTCGATACGACGCGGGCGCCGGACCTGCCCATCACCCTGGCCGACGCGATTACCGAGGGTGCGACGCAGGGGCCGCAGTACCGCGTGGCGCGGGCAAACGAGCGGGCCGCGGGGGCTGCCTTCCGCGCGCGCCTCGGCGACTATCTCCCGCACGCGACGCTGAGCCTCAACGCGCTCGCGTTCGACACGTTGTTCTTTCCGAAGTTCTTCAAGCGAACGACCTTCACGCTCGGCCTGTCCTTTCCGTTGTGGGACAACGGACAGCGCGAGATCGCGCTGAGCCGGGCGCGGGCGAGCCGCGATGCCGCGCGGGCGATTCGCGAGGACAAAGACCGGGCGGTGCAGCGCGATGTGACCGCCGCGTACGACGGCTACGTCACCGCACGCGCCGCCGCGGACCAGGCGGTCGAAGGCCTGCTCGTGGCGCGCGAGAACTACCGCGTGCAGCAAAGCCGGTACCGCGCAGGCGCCTCGACCATTCTCGATCTGCTGAAAGCGCAGTCCGACTTGGACGACGCCGACGCCGTCCTGGTCCAAGCGCGATACGCTACACGGCTGGCGCTGGCGGGGCTCGAAAATATTCTCGGCCGGCGGCTCTTTCCCGAACTGGAACAGCGGTGATCGGACATGATCAAGACACGTGATGCGTTCTGGGTAGTGGCAGCACTCGCGATCGCGGCGGGCGCGTGCAAGAAGGGCAAGGCCGGCGGAGCCGGAGACCCGGGCGGCGGGGGGCCGATGGGAATGCCGGTCGAAGTCGTCGTCGCCCGCGCCGACACTGTGCGCGACGAGATCGCGGCGACGGGACAGATCGAAGCCGTGCAGTCGATCGACCTCCGCCCCGAGGTGGACGGCCGCATCGTCGAGATCGTGATCCGCGAGGGACAGGAGGTCGAGCAGGGGACGCCGCTCTTCAAGGTGGACGATGCCCAGCTCAAGGCACAGGTCGCACAGCTCGAGGCGCAGCGCGATCTGGCGCAGCAGGCGCTGGCGCGCGCCAAAGACCTGGCGCAGCAGAACGCCTCATCGGCGGCGGACCTGGAGAAGGCCGAGGCCGAAGCCCGCAGCGCGCAGGCACAGTACGACCTGCAGCGGATCCGGCTCGAGCGCACCACCGTGCGGGCGCCGTTCGCCGGCGTGGTGGGCCAACGCTACGTGAGTCTCGGCGACTACGTCACCAACACCACGAAGCTCGCGTCCTTGCACACCGTGAACCCGCAGCGGGCGACGTTCCAGGTGCCCGAGCGGTTCGCCCGCTCCCTCTCCCCCGGGCAGGCGGTCACGTTCCGGGTGGCCGCGATCGCCGGTCGCGACTTCGTCGGCCAGGTGGACTTCGTGGACCCGATCGTGCAGTTGCCCGGCCGGACGATCCTGGTCAAGGCCCGGGCGCCCAACCCCCAGCGCCTACTGCAGCCCGGGATGTTCATCGAGGCCCGGCTCGTGACGGCCGTGCGGCCCAACGCCGTGGTCATCCCGGAGGACGCGGTCGTGCCGGCCGAGGGCACGAACGCCGCCTGGGTCGTGGTTGACGGGAAGGCTGACCGTCGGAAGGTGAGCCTCGGCGTGCGGACGCCGGGATTCGTCGAGGTGCTGGACGGCGTAAAGGCCGGCGAGCAGGTGGTGACCGGGGGCCTGGAGCTGCTCGCCCCCGGCGCGCCGGTCACCCCCCGTGTCGTGGAGCGGAAGCCGGCGGCGGCGGTCCAGCGCTGAGCGGAGTCAGCCGAGCGGCACCAGCCGCGCCCGCGGCGGGATCCCCGCCTCAAGCTCCATGATGCCTACGCCCGGTTTGAGCCGGAACCGCGGATGCCCTGCCCCACCGGGGTTCATCACCGTCACCGTGCGGTCCACGAGCTCGAGCAACGGCTTGTGCGTGTGCCCGTACACGATGATCTCGGCCCTGGGGAACATCGCATGCAGCGTCTCGGGCGTCGGATGCCCGAGCTGATCGCCATGCGTTACCACGATGGCGAACCCATCGAGCTCGACCTCCGCCACTTGCGGTAGGCGGGCTCGCAGCTCGGGCCCGTCCGCGTTGCCGTAGACCGCCGTCACCGGCGCGATCGCTTCGAGCTCGATCAGAATCTGGGGCTCGCCCACGTCGCCGGCATGCAAAATGTGATCGACCTGCTTGAATGCCTCGAACACCTCGGGCCGCAGCAGCCCATGCGTGTCCGAGATGACCCCCAGCCTCACTTCCCTTCCCAGCGCTTCACCAGATTGATGTCGAGCCCCAGCTGGTCGAGCACACGCTGCACCACGAAGTCCACCAGGTCACGCACCTGCTGCGGCTTGTGATAGAAGCCGGGCGCCGCCGGCAGCACCACCGCGCCGGCCTCCGTGGCGAGCGTGAGGTTGCGAAGATGGACCAGAGAGAGCGGCGTCTCACGGGGCACGAGGAGCAGTGTGCGGCGCTCCTTGAGGACGACGTCCGCGGCGCGCTCGATGAGCGAACGGCTCGTGCCATGGGCGATCGCCGCGACGGTCCCCATCGAGCAGGGGCAGATCACCATCCCAGCCGTCTTCGCCGACCCCGAGGCCGGCTCGGCGCCGCGATCCTTGTCGTCGAACACCCGTACGGTCGTCCACTCGCCCCCGGTGGCCTTCTTCAAGTCACGGTCGTCCTTGATGCCGCACTCCTCGGTGAGGAGCCGCCAACCGTGAGTCGAGATCAGGAGCCACGTAGGCACGTGGTGCACCGCGAGCATCTCCAGCAGCCGCACGCCGTAGGGGGCGCCGGAGGCGCCGGTAATCGCCAGGATGACCGGGAGCTTGGTCATCGCCCGCGCCGATTCGGAGTGGGAGAGCGCTTCGGGTGAGCGGGCGGACGAGGGGGCGCGGGAGAACGCGGAACGCGGAACGCGGAAGGCGGAACAGGCGCGACCGGCGCTCGTCCGTCCGTTCCGCGTTTCGACCTCCGCGTTCCGCGTTTCACAGGATCCGATCCACCAGGGCCCCCAGGAACACGACAATGCTCACAATGCCATTGGCGGTGAAGAAGGCCGCATTGAGCCGTGACAGGTCTCCCGGCTTCACGAGCTGATGTTCCCACGCGATCAATGCTGCGCCGACGGCGACGCCGACGTAGTAGGCGACACCCAACCCAGCGCCGATCCCGAACAGCACGAGCGCGACCAGTGCCAGGCCGTGCAACAGCTTGGCCGCCAGGATGGCCCGCGCCTGTCCGAGCCGCACCACCAGTGACTCGAGCCGCTCCGAGCGGTCGAAGTCCTCGTCCTGGAGTGCGTAGAACACGTCGAACCCGCCCACCCAGAATGTCACGGCCAGTGCGCCCACCGGGAGGAGCCACCAGGGCTCGCTCCATCGCCCCGTGACGGCGAGATACCCCGCCGGCGTCGCAATCCCGTCGGCGAGACCGAGCCACAGGTGGGACCAGTGCGTGAACCGCTTGGCGTAGCTGTAGGTGGAGATGAACAGCAGGGCGAGCGGGGCGAGCGCAAAGCACAACGGGTTCAGCGCCCACGCGGTCCCGAGGAACACCGCCGCCGCGAGGATCACGGCGATCCACGCCTGCCGCAGCGTGAGCCGTCCCGACGGCAGCTCCCGCCCCCGGGTGCGCGGGTTCCGTGCGTCCAGCTCGCGGTCCGCGATGCGGTTGAACCCGAGGGCTACGAACCGCGCGCAGGTGAAGGCGAGCACGACCAGACCGAGCGTGCGCCACGTGAGCGCCGTCTCGCGGGACGCCACGAGCACCCCGAGCAGCGCGAACGGTAGTGCGAACACGGTGTGCGGCAGCTTGACGAAATTCGCGTACCGGACGAGGAGGCTCTCGCCCGCAAGCGTCTGCCCCTCACGCGCTGGGGAGGTCAATTCCGAGGTCCTTCCACATCTGGTCGACACGCTGCTTCGTTTCCGGATCCATGACGATCTTGCTCGGCCATTCGCGGGTGAATCCCTCTTCTTTCCACTTGCGCGTTGCGTCGATCCCCATTTTCGAGCCGAACGTGAAGCCGCGGCTCGAGTGGTCGAGGACGTCGATCGGCCCCATCGTGAACCGCACGTCGCGCTCAGGGTCGATGTGATTCAACGCCACCCACCACGCCTCCTTGGGATCGCGCACGTTGACGTCCTTGTCCAGCACGACGATCACCTTGGCGAGCGACATGAGCCCCTGCCCCCACAGCCCGTTCATCACCTTGTACGCCTGGCCGGGATACTGCTTGTCGATGCTCACGAAGACGAGGTTGTGAAAGATCCCCTCGGCCGGCATGTGCAGGTCCACGACCTCCGGCAGCGTGAGCTTCAGGAGCGGCAGGAAGATCCGCTCCGTGGCGTGGCCGAGCCAGTAGTCCTCCATCGGCGGACGACCCACGATCGTGTGCGGCCACACCGGCGCGGCGCGCAGCGTGACCGCGGTGACGTGCACCTTGGGGTAGTAATCGGCGAGTGAGTAGAAGCCGGTGTGGTCGCCGAACGGCCCTTCGAGCACCAGCTCCTCGCGCGGATCGATGTAGCCCTCGAGCACGATCTCCGCTTCCGCCGGGACGTCGAGATCGGAGGTCACCGCTTTGGCGAGCCGCACGGGCTCCCGGCGCAGGAATCCGGCGAACAGGAATTCGTCGATGGTGGGCGGCAGCGGCGCGGAGGCCGCATAGATCGACGCGGGGTCGCCGCCCAGCGCGATCGCCACGGGCATCTTCTCGCCGCGCTCCGCCATCGCGCGCCAGTGTGCCGCCCCGACCTTGTGGCGTTGCCAATGCATCGCCAGCTCGCGCTGGCCGATCACCTGGATGCGGTACATTCCGACGTTGCGGACGCCGGTCGTCGGATCGCGCGTGATCACGCCGGGGAGGGTGATGTAGGGCCCGCCGTCTTCCGGCCAGCACACCGGCACGGGGAACTGCGCCAGATCGACGTCCTGCTCCCGAATCACGGTCTCCTGGCACGGCGGCTTCCCGCCGATCGCCTTGGGCGGGAACTTGGCCACCTCGGCGAGCTGCGGCAGCATCGCCAGCTTGCCGAGCAGGCTGTCCGGGACCTTCATGTTGAGCAGCGTCGCGATCCGCTCGCCGATCTCGTCCAGGCACTCGACGCCCAGCGCCAGCGCCATGCGCTTTTCCGAGCCGAACAGGTTCACCGCCACCGGATAGCGCGCCGGCGCACCCGATTGGAGCGTCGGGCGCTCGAACAGCAGCGCCGGCCCCCCACCGGGAGACTTCATGCAACGGTCGGCGACTTCGGTGATCTGCCTGTCTACGGACACGGGGTGCGCCACGCGCGTGAGCTCGCCCCGGGCATCGAGTGCGCCGAGGAAGTCCCGCAGACTATCGAGTGGCATGGTGCACGGCGCAGATCCCGCCGGTCAGGACCTCGTAGCCGACATTCGAGAACCCCGCGCCCTCGAGCCGGCGCCCCAAGGCATCCGGCTCCGGAAAGTCGAGCACCGACTCTGGCAAGTAGGTATAGGCGTCCCTATGTTTCGACACCGCACGGCCGATCGCGGGGAGGACCCGCCGGAAATAGAACAGGTAGAGCGCCCGCAACGGCGCGAAGCGCGGTGTGGTGAATTCGAGCACCACGAAGCGGGCGCCGGGCCGGAGCACGCGGCGCGCCTCCCGGAGGCCCGCGTCGAGATCCGCCAGGTTGCGGACCCCGAAGGCTACCATGGCGCCGTCGAACCGGGCGTCGGCGAACGGGAGCGTGAGCGCGTCGGCGCCGACCGGACGGGCGCGGGGCGCTTTGCCCTTCCCCTGCACCAGCATGGGAATCACGAAGTCCGCGCCGAGCACCGTCCCGCGGAACCCGGGCGCGCGGGCGAGCGTCGCCGCGAGATCGAGCGTGCCGGCGCAGAGATCGAGATAGGTGCCGTCGGGTCGCCGCTCCCACGCAAGCCGTCGGACGGCGGCGCGGCGCCAGGAGCGGTCCACGTTGAGGCTCAAGAGATGGTTCAGCAGGTCGTAGCGCGGCGCGATCGCGGCGAACATACTGCGCACGTACGACCGCTTCGCTTCGCCACCCGAGTGCGCGGCAACCTCGAACGCAGGAGTCGCGGGAGGGGGGGACGTCATAGGCGCGAAAGATAGGCCGGGCAACCTGACCGGCGCCAGCGATCCGGAGGTCGTGGCGTGGGCCAAGCAAGGCCACGAAGCCGCGTTCCGCGAGCTGGTTCGCCGCTACGAACGGCCCATTTTCTCGTTGTTGTATCGCATGGTGCGCGACCGCGCCCTCGCGGAGGACCTGGCCCAGGAGACCTTCATCAAGGTCCTGAACGCCATCGGCTCGTACAATCCCCAGTTCAAGTTCTCGTCGTGGATCTTCAAGATCGCGAACAATGCCGCGATCGATCATCTGCGCAAGCGCGAGCTCGAGACCCTCTCACTCGACGGCTCGCCGCATGCGACGACGCCCGACGAGATGAGCGCCACCGCCCCACAGCTGGGTGACCGCCACGAGTCTCCCCTGCAGGAGCTCGAAGCGCGCGAGCTGGGCGGCGCGATCGAGCACGCCGTCGCCCGCCTCCGGCCCGAGTACCGGACGTGCATTCTGTTGCGCCACGTCGAGGGCCACAGCTACGAAGACATCG
>Ga0193755_1000037_pt1 | contig 33846 bp, 32 predicted proteins | sample H1a2metaG_FD_144921 | JGI IMG/M metagenome (GOLD analysis project Ga0193755, IMG submission 144921) | Soil microbial communities from a riparian zone of the East river system, Colorado, United States - H1a2 | ecosystem: Environmental > Terrestrial > Soil > Riparian zone | place: USA: East River...
CGCTGACCGTGTGGAGCATCGAGTGGGGCTACGGCACTATCCAGCGCGGAGACAGCTGCGTCCTGCGTGACGTGAAGGTCACGCTCAACGTCGCGGTCACCCTGCCCCGCTGGAAGCCACCGGCGACGGCAACGGCCGAGCTCCGGAAGACGTGGCAAGCCTACCTCAAGGCCGTTCGGCTCCATGAAGCCGGGCACCGGGCGATCGCCGAGCGCAACGCCCGCGAGGTGATGGCCGCGCTCACGCCGCTGCGCGGGACGAATTGCGACAAACTCTCGGATGAGGCGACGCGCACGGCGGAGCGCATCGTAGCGGATGGCCGCGCGCGGAACCGGGCCTACGATGTCCAGACGCAGCACGGCCAGACGCAGGGGGTGGAGCTGGGGCCTTAGGCAGCGGTCGGCGGCAGGCGGACCGGATCCGCGGGCTCAAGGGGTGAACGTCTGGGAGACCTCGAAGAGGGCCCTACCACTGTCGACATCCTCGTAGCGTTCGAGCCTCACCAAGTATGGGTGTCCCACTCGCAGGGCGATCGGAGCGAAGCGCTCGCGCGCAGTGCTTGGAACGGTCCCATAACGGACGGGTGACGAGATTCCATTATCGTCGACCGATTCGATGGCCCAGCACTCAAATCTTAAGTCGCACGCACTCCCCGAAACCACGCTGAGGGCCTGAATCCTGCACGAAGGCGACCACGAAAACTGCGGTGTGGTTCCGGAGCTTGCCGTGATCGTGGGCGTGCACGGGCCGTCGCGCCCGGTAAGGTTGCCACACTCTGCTAGACCGAGGAATCCAATGACCAGGAGAGCGAATCTCATCTTGGGTCGCTGCATGCGCACAACATGCCGTGTCCGAGTCAAGAAACGAGCAAGTAGGGGGCGGGTTCCTTGGTCAGCATTCCCGAGAAAAGGCACTCATGAACGTTGCCTGGGTGCCGCGCTGCCTAACGGATCGCGCTTAAGTTGCGGAGGTGCGCGGGCCGCTGCGGTCGTGAGGATTGGGTGGACGATGCACTATCGCTGCATTGGTTGGCTTCCGTGTGGTTGAGGAGGGGTGAAGGAGGCCATGGGCACCTGTCTTCGGGTGGCTTGGAGCAGGCGGAGGTCTTGGCCGAGGGCTGGCCGGCGCGCACGCGGCGGCGACACAGCTCCCGGCCGATTCGCTTGAAGATCATTCCCGACCAAATCCCGGGGAGGATGTTCACGAGGTCCTCCCTGGTGTGCACCCACACCTGCGTGCTGTCTGGCCTGCCGACGAGGCGAATGCGCACGATCATGTACCCGTACGGGCTCCCCCACCCAAGGAAGTCCCCGACACGGGACCCGAGCGTGGCGATGATGTACCAGGTGGTGTCGCTCTCCTGCTTCTGCTCGCGGATCTTGTGATGGGTCGACGCGAGGACCTTCCGAGCGACATCTACCAGTTCGACCGCCGACGTGTCGAACCATCGTGCCTTGCCCGCTTCCGGCGCTGCGTTCCGGATGCCGCCAACCGATGCGCAGGCTGCCATGAGCACGAGCGGCACGACTGCTGACCACCGCCGCATAGGATTCTCCCCGATCAGGTTGCCGGGACGCTACGCGGGCGCGCTCAAGCCGCAGTCAAGTGCCGGAGAGGAATTTAACTCGGGCGTTGGAGCGCTACCTCATCCGGAACGAGACGAACCTCGCGCGTGCGGTCGCCAAGCGCTACGGCAAGGCAACGGCAAAGTCTGAGTCTCCCGCGAGTCTTTCGAACTCGCTAAGTTCAGGCGCAGCATAGTCGCTGGCCCCTCGTCCAACGGCAGGACACCAGACTTTGGACACGGCCCCTCGCAAGAGGGGCCGTTGTCGTTGTGCTCAATGGTGACGGATGGGACCACGTAGGACGGGTGGGTCGGGTTCGGTCCGGGCAAGTTACGGGCAAGTTTTTCCTAGTTCACAGCTACCCATATCTGCACCGCAACGCCGACGAGACCCAGCGCAGCGAGGAAGATCACGAACCACGTCAGCCGAGTCGTGGTGCGGTTCTCGCGTTCTAGATATCGCCGCATGAGCACCGCGTTGATTGTGATCGCTCGGTTATTCGCGAGCAGTCGGTTCTCGTCGCTTCTAATCTGCGTCGTGCAGAGAACGCGTAGGTAGTCCAAGAGCCGATCATCGGGCTCGGTCAAGACGCTGCCAGAATTGAAGGCGGCGTTCACATCATCGTGGGTAGCTTGCGGGGCGTCGCTCTTCACATGCCGCAGTAACCGAAGCGGCGGCACCCCGAACGCGTTGGCGTCCGCAGCTTCAAGCGCTTGTTAGGCGGCGGACCGCCAGCCGAGCCCGTGACAGCGACCGCAAACAAACTCGCCGCACTGCGCCGGTGGCCCACGCCCGACGCTCCAGCGATCACCTTTAGGGCCGTTGCCCGGCCGCCGTGTACAGCTCGGCGTGCATGAATCGGCGCAGCTCAGGGAACCGCACGGTGGCGTCGCTCCAAGGCTTGTGGAACAGAGCCTGCGAGGCTGCGTCGAGTTCCCTTTGGAAGATGCCCTCCCCGGCCGACAGCGTTGCGACCTCCACGATGACGACATTCGTGTGCGGCCCGGAGCCGGCAGTCTTAGTGAGCAACAGATACGACACGACCGCCTTACGCTTCACCAACTCGTCGAATACCGGGGTCACGACCTCGACGAGAGCCGAATCGTATGCCTTCTCCTCGCCGGGCCGGACCTGATAGTAGTTGATGTGATAGAAGTGGCCAGGTCTCGCTTGACCGCAAAGCGGGGCGGCCAGTGCGAGAAGGCCGACGAGAGTGAGAAGAGGGCAGCGGGCGAGGCGCGCGCCATGCACCAGCACGACATTCGTATCCGATGACATGTTCGCCTCCGAGGCGAAAAGTGATACGGGAAGCCGCCTAACAGGTCGCTCTTAAGCTGCGGGCGCAAACGCGACGGCGCAACGGAGACAAAAATGACTGAGCCAACCTTTAGCCTCGTGCTCACCGCCGCGCAGGCGCACCAACTATTCCGGCTCGTGGGCATTGGTGAGCTGGCCCTGACCGAGCACTACCGCAACGGCTGGCTGCCCACGGGACACGGCGACGCGCCGCTCACGCAGCGGTGGATCAACGCGATGAAGGACGCGCCGTCCTTGGAGCGACCGTTGGGCCAGTTGCGCGAATGGCTGAGACAGCAGGAGAAGGCGAAGCCGTGACACAGCGCGGGCCGACCTACGCTTGCGCAACCGCGACGAGCCACGTAACAACCCGCACCAATCTAGAACCGATGCCGCATTCCCGCCCCTCGATGCCGCAAAAACAGCCTAACGGCGTAGCCAGGTGGGCTCAATGTTGTGTCGGCCCCAAAACCGGCGGTGCCCACAAGTGTCCTCGCTCTTGCCCCATAGCACGCGCTTCGCACCAAGAGGAGGTGTCCTAATTGTTGATGACGAGGACACCATTCGACGAGTCCTCAGCCGTGCTCTTGCCGCTGCTGGCTATGATCCTTTGTTCGAGGCAGCCAACGGTGCGCAAGCCTTGAGCCTCCTTGAGGCTCACGGTGACGCGGTCCTTGTTGTGCTGCTCGACCTAATGATGCCCGAAGTCGGGGGCATGGAAGTCATCAAGCACCTTGTCAACGTTCATAAGGTTCCCGTTGGCATTATCGTCGTCACCGGACATAACGAAATGATGACGGTCGAAGAGTTCTACTCCCTTGGCACCAACACAGTCGTAGCATCAGACTACATTGTGAAACCGTGGGTGCCAGAGCACCTTCTCCGAGATGTGGAGCGCACCACGGCGCAAATCCAAGCGAAGCGCGCTCACATCAAGGCGTCGGCCGCCGGTGAGCGGCAAGACCTTATCACGGCTCGCCTCGATAGAATCGAAGCCGAGTTGCGACGCCTCGCACCACGAAGCCTCATCACAGATCTGGGCCTCGATCTCGTGCGCGCGCTCGTCATTGCGGCGGCGCTCCTAGCGATGCTCCTCTTGGGAGTGGGCGACTTCGTGCGTCGCGTAATCCTCGGGCATTGACGCGGAGATTTGAGCAATGATCTGGCTCGTGCAGACCCGGTGGCCCACCGATGGCGGCACTGGCACGCGCTGCGGCTCGGGCCGTGGTGGCCCGGCGCGGCCCAGCCCTAATTAAGCAAGCGAGAAAGAAGTCAGGGGACCGACGCCAACGGGAGCACCATTTTCCTGCGCGTGGGATCGGGGCTGAGACGGGAAAAGCCTAGCTTCTGATACCAGCTCACTAACCAGTCCTCTTTAGGATCAACAGCGAGAAATACCCCGCCTGTTATGTCTCGCAGTTGAGCCGCGATCTTGCTGAGGCGAGCAACGACGGAAGCTCCCATGCCGCCGTGCTGTACTGTTTGATCGGTCCCTAAACGCCCAAGGAGGTAGCCCCCGATCTGCACATAGGGCGATTGAGCCATCCCTACAACCCTTAGCAAATTGCCGTCAACTCTCAACGACAGCGGCGAGAGCGTTCCATACGCCCATACTCGGTGGGCGCCATCGGCCACCACGTAAACCTGGCACAAACCGGCGGCCTGCTCTTGTGCGGCACGGTTATGAAGGTAATCGTCAATTTCAGCGTGCCCACAAGAAAAAGCGCCGACGTTGTGCGTCGGCGCTAGGACTGCGAACGTGTAGGCCGTCACCGACTAGCGGCGTGCCGGGAGAGGACCGAACAGTTCGTCAGCGCGGTGCATCGCTTCCATAAACTCGGAAGTCGGCACCGGGGGTTTAGCAAGCAGCTCCAAGAGACTGCGCTGCTCGGGGATCGTTAGCTCCCAAGTAGCTGCCTCGGCGAGGTCTCGGGTCACTCGGGCAGCAACGGCCTCGATGACGTACTGTGCTACACTCGCCCCCTGCAACGCAGCGGCCTGATTTAGGTGATCCTTTAGGAGCCTCGGCAAGCGAAACTCCTGGCGCTCGTCGGCTGGCATACTCACGTAAGCCTTAGCAGTAGCGGTCATAAACCCTTTCCGGTTCGTTTTTTCTGGTGTGCCGTACAATGTACGGATACATGGGCACCTGTCAAGACACCTTCCGTAACTGCCTGTGCTTCAGCCCGTTAAGTCATGCTAGCGCTCGTCTAGCTGCTGCTGCTGCACTTCGTCGTCCTGCTCCTGCTCCCCATCGTGATCCTCGCCTAGATCGTCGTCTACGTCGTCGTGCGCGTGCTGATCCTCGTCGTGATCATGATGCTCGGCATGATCGGCGTCGGGATGGTGGTGGTGGTGGTCATCGTGGCGCTCGCGATGGTCGTGCTGATCCTGGCGGTGATCGTGCTCGGCATGGCGCTGGCGCTAGTCATGCTGGCGCCGGTCGGCTTGGTGCTGCTGGCGCTCGCCGCCCCTGCGCACTGGTGCGCGCACCCCAAAAGCCCACCCCACCCCACCTAGGGCGTAACTCGCCACGACTGGAAACGAAGGTGAGCGCAGGCGGCCGGAGCTGACAGGCAGCGCAATGGTGGCTGCACGAGAGTCAGACGGCACGGCCTGCGCCACCGTTTGCGCTTACTTGCTGAGCCCGATGTTGCCGCTCTCCGCGTCCGAGCCGGGCACGCGCTGCGCCTCCGAGGTCGGCGCCTTGCCGCGCTTCCTGGGCGTGTCGCTCTGCGTCTGATAGCGCGGGTTGTCGCCCACGTTGCCTTCGTAGTGCTGCGTGTAATTGACCTTGCCCTCACTGCCAGGAATACCGCTGGCGTGCCCGTGAATTTTGAAGGTGCGCATTTCGTCGGCATCGGGTGCCGTTTCACCTTGCGGGCTCTGACTCTTCTGCGACTGCTTCTGCTGCTTGCTCATAATGTTGAGACTCCTTTAGGTTGAGTTGCTGCTGCGGAAACAGATGGGAAAATCACACACGGTACAGATGCCGCTCTGCGAACGGTTGCGCTCCCAGCGGCACGACGCGCGCGGCGGCGAACTGCCACACGTTGGGCAGTGCGGCGCCGTGGCGTTGCTGGCAGGACACGGCACCGCGATTCTCGTCGGCAACCGCGTCAGAGGCCGAGGGGCGATGTCCTGCGCAGCGGAAGCCGCAACCTTGGCGACGTTGGCCTCGGCTGCGGAAGCACGAAGCGGAGGGGCGCCCTGCAACAATGCCTGGCGGCGCCGTTCGGCCGCGCGGAGGCGTTGCGCGCGGTCGCGTTCGGCGTCGGCTGCGGACGGCGGGAGCGGGCGCACCGCTAGGTCGAGCGATAATCCACGACGACGCTGCCCTGCGAATCCACGGCCGGGCGAATGAACCGGAGCCAGCGCGCCCCCGGCGTCACCGTGAAGATGCCCGCCGCGGCGACGACGCTCACGGTAGACCATAGCCCTATCGGGCCGGAGGCGCCGTCCTCGTTGCTGCCCTGAATCGTGAGACTGGAAGCGCTGGCGGTGTTGGTCGTCCAACTCGCGCTGATCGTCGTGGCGTCAGCGACGAGGAGTGGGTTGCTCGTGCGCGTGCTGCTGTTGGCGCTCGCGGAGTCGAGCAGGACGAGCGAATGGGTATAACCGTAGCGGCTCATCTAAATATCCGACTCTTCAGGCACGCTGACGTTGGGGTCGTAGTAGGCCGGTGCCGTCCGCGCGGCGTCCTTCTGTCCTTTCGCGACCCAGCGCTTGAGGGCGTCGGCACGGGAGAGCCCCGGCGCGGCAAACATCGCGGCGTCGCTCACGTTCTGGTCGCTAACGTTCGCGTCGCGAAGCTTCGCGAGCTGCGCGGGACTGAATCCCGACGTGTCGGGGGCGCGGCCTTCGGCGATCGCGAGATCGCGCATGAGCGTGGTGCTATGCTTGAGAATCATGGCGTTGGCGGCGTCCTCCATCGCCTCCGGCGTCAACTCGCCAGTGAGTGACATGCGCTTGCGGCGTTCGAGTTCACCAATGAACTCCGAGCCAATCGCAGGGTGTTCGGCGGCGAGCTTAATCTTTTGGAATGATTCAGGGTTAACGGTCGTGGATGCATTATTCCTTTCGGGAGAGGAGTGCGAGAATTGCCGCTGCCAGGCGGCGGCGGCTGCCCCGTGGACCCACGGGGGCGTGAGGGCTGCTTCTATGCGGTCGAGTTCCGCTAGCGTTTCGGCGTCGTTCCAGGCATCGGGCATTGCGTAGGGGCTCCGTGGTAGGGGTGGTGGGGTGGGGCGCAGTCGCGCAGCGACTGGGAGAGCTTTCTCCCAACTGGGGGCTCCTAGAGCCCCCCAGTCGTTGGGAGAACAAAGCCGCGTCTCCCAAACGGCTCATGGGAGAGCCTGGGAGACGTGGGAGAACGCCGCTTCTCCGACGGGCGTAAGTGCCCAGTATGACTCACTTTTGGTCACATACTGGGCGGCCAAAAGTTCATCTTGGGAACGGTAGGCCGTGCTGCTGGGGATGCCCTGCTCAATGGCCCAAGTTGCCAAACTTCTCCCAATGGGAATTTGGGAGACGCGGACCAGCTCAAGCAGCTTGCGAGTGTTCGCCTTCAGGCCCGAGACGGCGGGGGGCAGGAGGACGCACGAGCCCGTGCCGGGCATCTTCACGAGCTGAAGGGGGAGCGGCGGCACATGGTCGCCGTCCTTCACAACGTGGTGGATGGACTACACCGTGGGTGGTGAGCGTCACAAAGAGGCGACCGACGCCACCAGCAAGAAAGAGGCGCTAGACGTGCTGCGGGCGCGCATCGGCGACCGCAAGAGCGGCAAGCTCACGGGCTCGCCGGACAAGATGACGCTCGCGCAGCTCCGCGCGCTCGTGGAGCGACAGTATGCGCTCGACGGCCGCAAGAGTGTGGAGCGGGTCAATGAGGCGTACACCCACCTAGAGGAGTTCTACGGCGCGGAGGAACGCGTCGCGAATATCACGCGGGCGCGCATCGACGCGTACGCCGTCGCGCGGCTCGCGGCCGGGCTCGCGCGGGCGACGGTCAACAATGAGCTGGCGCAGCTCCGGCGCGGCTTCCAACTCGCCATCGAAGCGGGCTTGCTCGCGGTCATGCCCGTGTTCAAGTTGCCGAACCCCCACAACGCGCGGAGCGGGTTCTTTGAGGAGGGCGAGTTCGCCGCCGTCCTGTTGGAGCTGCCCAGCGACGCGCGGCGCGATCTCGTGGAGTTCCTCCGGGCGACGGGCTGGCGGCGCGACGAGGCCCGCTTGCTTCAATGGGCCGCCGTCGATGTTGAGGGCGGTATCATTCGCCTCGAAGAGGCCCGCGCAAAGAGTGGCAAGCCCCGCCTGTTCCCGTTCGGGCTCGCGCCCGCCCTCAAGGCGTTGCTCGCACGACGGTGGACGGAGCGGGACGGCCTCTACGTGTTCCACTTGGACGGCCGCCCGATTGGTGTGCAAGCGCTGCGGTACGCCTGGAAGCGCGGGTGCAAGCGTGCAGGGCTCGCCGGACGCCTCGTGCACGACCCGCGGCGCAGCGCGGCGCGCGACTTTCGGCGCGCTGGTGTGTCGGAGGGCGAGATCATGCAACTGTGTGGGTGGCGCACGCGCGCGATGTTCGACCGCTACAACATCATCGACGAGGCGGACCTGGCGGCCGCCGTCGCGAAGCGCTACGGGCAAGTAGCGGGCAAGTCGGAGCCTTCCACCGAGGGCAAGCCCTCCGTAAGTTCAAGCGCTGCGCCATAACTGGCCCCTCGTCCAACGGCAGGACACCAGACTTTGGATCTGGGTATGGTGGTTCGAATCCACCGGGGCCAATTCCCTTCTCTGCACCGCCTTCACACGCTCGAGGTGCACCGATGGATTTTCGAGTGATCCGGACGACGGCTCTCCTGGCGCTCCTGACGCGCGCGCTGGACGCCCAGACTCCGCAGACGGGGTTCCTAGACCGCCGCGTGTCGGTGGCAGGCCAGTCTCACCACTACCAGGTGTTCGTCCCGTTCTCCTACACGGCCTCGCAGCGCTGGCCCGTCATTCTCTTCTTGCACGGCGCTGGCGAGCGCGGCGACGATGGTCTCCTTCCGACCCAAGTGGGCTTGGGCGCCGCCGTGCGCCAGAATGCCGCGCGTTTCCCGGCGATCATCGTCTTCCCACAGCTGCCGGCGGAGTCGATCTGGGCGGGGGTGCCCGCCCAAGTCGCCATCGCTGCCCTCGAGCAAGTGAGCCGAGAGTTCCAAGTCGACTCGGACCGCGTGTATCTCACGGGCCTGTCGCTGGGCGGCAATGGCGTGTGGTACCTCGCGTATCGCTATCCGTCCCGTTTTGCAGCGCTCGCCCCGATTTGCGGTTTCGTTACGCCGTTCTTCCCTACAACCCGCCCGTTCACGCCGGTCGTTCCCGCGGATAGCGGCCCTCCCTTCGAAGCCCTTGCTCGTCAGCTGCGGCGCGTCCCGACGTGGATCGTCCACGGTGAGGTTGACGGAGCGGTGCCAGTAGAGCAGTCGCGTCAGGCAGCGGCGGCCCTCAAGACTGTCGGTGCGCCCGTGCAGTATTTCGAGGTGCTGGGGACGAATCACAACGTGTGGGACGCGGCCTACGGGTCGCCGACACTCGTGAATTGGCTCTTCGCACAGCGCAGGTCGCGCTGATTCCATCGGGCCCAATTTTCGCTCTATGACCGACCACCTCACCCGACGTGATTTCGTGACCGCCGCGAGCGCGTTGGCCGGCGCCGCACTCTTGCCCACCGCGGCCACGGCCGGGCGGACACCCACCGGCTCCACTGACGGCACCGTCGTCCTGTTTCAGGGCGACTCGATCACCGACGCCGGCCGCGACCGCGCCGTGGCCGACCCGAACGCGGCGCGCGCCCTCGGCTCGGGCTACCCGCTGCTCGCCGCCTCAGCGGCGCTCGCGGCGCACCCCGATCGGGGCCTGCGGTTCTACAATCGCGGCATCAGCGGCAACAAGGTGCCGGACCTCGCGGCCCGCTGGGCCGCCGACACCGTAGCGCTGGCGCCGGACGTGCTGAGTATTCTGATCGGCGTGAACGACTTTTGGCACAAGCTGAGCAGCGGCTACACCGGCACCGTCGAGGACTACGAACATCAGTACGTCGCCCTGCTCGATGAGACCCGGCGTTCCCTGCCGCACGTCCGGCTCATCGTGCTGGAGCCGTTCGTGCTGCGCTGCGGCGCGGTGGACAATCGCTGGTTTCCGGAATTCGACCAGCGTCGGGCCGCAGCCGAGCGCGTCGCGCAGCACGCCGCGGCGAGGTTCGTCCCGCTGCAGGCGGTCTTCGACGATCTGTCGCACCGACGCGCGCCGGAGTACTGGGCCGCCGATGGCGTCCACCCCACGCCGGCCGGACACGCCGTGATCGCGGAGCGGTGGCGGCGAGCGGCACACCTGTAGTCATCGTCTCAAGTCCTTACCCAAGGCCATCGCATGCTGCTGCTCCTCCCCGCCCTGCTGGCGGTCCAGACGACACCGCTCGACGCGTTCCGCGGCAACATCGCGGCGATCCACGCCCGCAACCGTGCCGCGTACCTCTCGCACTACCTCCACACCCCGGCGCTCGCGCGCGTCGGCCCGGATGGGCTTCGCCAGGGCTACGACTCCTTCGCGGCCGCGGTCGGCGCGGCGTGGCCCGACACGCTGGTCGCGACGCACTTCCGCATCGTGCCCGTGACGCCGGACGTCGCATACGGCGTGTATCGCTACCGCGTAGTGGACTCGAGCGGGAGCGTCCGCGGTGTGAGCGAGCGGGTCTTCGTCCGCACGCCTCAAGGCTGGAAGGTCGCAGTCACCACCGCCTTCCCCACGCCGGACGCGGCGCCGCCTCCGGTGGCGCTCGTCGGTGCGACCCTGGTCGACGGCACGGGCGCCGCTCCCGTGCGGAACGCCGTGGTCGTGATCCGCGACGGGCGGGTCGCCTGCGCGGGACCACGCCCGCGCTGTCCCGTGCCCGACGACGCCGATACCGTGCGCGCCGACGGCAAGTGGATCACTCCAGGGCTGATCGACACGCACGTCCACTTCTCGCAGACCGGCTGGGTGGACGGGCGACCCGACGCGCTCGACCTGCGTGACAGCCATCCCTACGAGCAGGTCGAGGCGGAGCTCCAGGCTCGACCCGAGCGATTCTTCCGCTCCTACCTGTGCAGCGGCGTCACGTCGGTCTTCGACGTAGGAGGCTACCCGTGGACGCTGGACCTGCAGGCGCGGACCGCGCGGTCCACCACGGCGCCGCGCGTGATGGCGGCCGGGTCGCTGCTCTCGACCATCGACCATTGGCTGAACCTGCCCGATCAGCGCCAGTTCATTTACATGGCGGACGAGGCCACGGTGCGAAAGGCAGTGCGCGCCCACAAAGCCTGGGGCGCCGCGGCCATCAAGGTGTGGTACATCATGCCGCCCCAACCCCCGGACACGGCGCGCGTTTCGGCCCTGGTTCGCGCCGCGGGCGACGAGGCTCGGAAGGTCGGCCTACCGTTGATCGTGCACGCGACGGGCCTGTGGGAGGCGAAGGACGCGCTGCGAGCGGGCGCGCGCGTGCTCGTCCATTCCGTCTGGTCCGCTCCCGTTGATGACGAGTTCCTCACCCTCGCGCGCCAAGCCGGCACGATCTACGTGCCGACGTTGACCGTCCTGGACGGCTACTCCCAGATTGCGGCCCGGCGCTTCGAGCGCGACCACCAACCCCTCGCGTGCGTCGATCCCGCAACCCGGGCCAAGGCACTCGCCACCGACACCGTCGCGCTGGCGCAACGCCCGACCGAGGCGGCACTGCGAGAGCGAGCCACACGGATGGCCACGTCGCTGATCCAGGGTCCGGCGAACCTGAAGCGGGTGTTCGACGCCGGCATACCGGTGGCGCTCGGCACCGACGCCGGCAACCCGCTCACGTTGCATGGTGCGTCGGTGTTCATGGAGCTCGAGGCGATGCAGGCCGCCGGCCTCGCGCCGCGCGACGTGCTGGTCGCCGCGACGCGCAACGCCGCCCGCGCGCTCGGGGGGGGCCTCGACAGCACGGGCACAGTTACTGCTGGCTCGGTGGCGGACCTGCTGGTACTCGACGCCGATCCGCTCACCGACGTCCGACATTTCCGCGAGATCGCGCTCGTCGTGCGCCGCGGCGAAGTTTATACTCGTCATGAGCTCGCCTACTAGGCAGTCCTACTCTTGCCACGAACTGGGTTTCACATGCGCCTGACCGCCCGTCCGACGATCGCCGCAGCCCTCGGCGTCGCCCTCCTCGCCCTCGCGCCCGCCCCCACCGGCGAGCTCCGCGGCTTCACCGCCGAGTCTGCGAAGGCCCAGCGCGAGTGGGAGGCCAAGTTCCGCGCGATCCCCTCCCCCGACTCGCTGCGCGAGTACATGCGCCGCCTGTCAGCGCGCCCGCATCACGTCGGCTCGCCGTACGACAAGGACAACGCCGAATGGCTCCTCGCGAAGTTCAAGAGCTTCGGGCTCGACGCGCGCATCGAGACGTTCGACGTGCTCTTCCCGACGCCCAAGGAGCGCGTGGTGGAGCTCGTGGCCCCCACGACGTTCCGCGCCAGGCTGCAGGAGCCGCCGGTGCCGGGAGACCCGACCTCGAGCCAGCAGGCGGAGCAGCTCCCCACGTACAACGCCTACTCGATCGACGGCGACGTCACCGCCCCGCTCGTATACGTGAACTACGGCGTGCCGGCGGACTATGAGCGGCTGGCGCGGCTGGGCGTGTCGGTGAAGGGCGCGATCGTCATCGCGCGCTACTTCGGGTCGTGGCGCGGCATCAAGCCCAAAGTGGCGGCGGAGCACGGCGCCATCGGCTGCATCATCTACTCGGACCCCCGGGAAGACGGCTACACGAAGGGCGACGTGTATCCGCAGGGGCCGTGGCGCCCCAAGGACGGGGTGCAGCGCGGCAGCGTGATGGACATGCCGCTCTTTCCCGGCGACCCGCTGACGCCCGGCGTGGGGGCCACCAAGGACGCAAAGCGGCTCCCGGTGAGCGAGGCGCCGACCATCACCAAGATTCCCGTGCTGCCCATCTCGTATGGTGACGCGCAGCCGCTGCTCGCGGCCCTGCGCGGGCCCGTGGCGCCGGCGGAGTGGCGCGGCGGGCTCGGCATCACTTATCACGTGGGCCCCGGACCCGCCAAAGTGCACCTGCGCGTGAAGTCGGACTGGAGCCTGAAGACGCTGTACGACGTGATCGCGCGCATTCCCGGCGCGACCGCGCCGGACGAGTGGGTGATCCGCGGCAACCATCACGACGCCTGGGTGAACGGCGCCGAGGACCCGATCTCGGGTCTGGTGCCGCTGCTCGAGGAGGCGCGCGCGTACGGCCAGCTGCTCAAGCAGGGCTGGAAGCCGCGCCGCACCATCATCTACGCGGCGTGGGACGGTGAGGAGCCCGCGCTGCTGGGCTCGACCGAGTGGGTCGAGGCGCACGCCGACGAGTTGGCCGCGAAGGCGGTGGCCTACCTGAACAGCGACACCAACAACCGGGGCTATTTGGACGTCGGGGGCTCGCACTCGCTCGAAGCGTTCATCAACGACGTGGCGCGGGACATCGAAGATCCCGAGACCAAGCTCAGCGCCTGGAAGCGGGCCCAGCTCCGCGCCATCGCCGACGCGAGCTCGGCCGATCTCCGTCAGGAGGCGCGACAGCGGGCCGACCTGCGCATCGATGCGCTCGGATCCGGCTCGGACTTCACGCCGTTCCTGCAGCACGTCGGGATCGCGACTTTGAACCTCGGCTACGGCGGCGAGGGCGGCGGCGGCATCTACCATTCGATCTACGACGACTTCAAGTGGTACACGACGTTCGACGACACGTCGTTCGTGTACGGCCGCGCCCTGGCGCAGACGGTAGGCACCGCGGTGATGCGGCTCGCCGACGCCGAAGTCGTGCCCTACCAGTTCACCGCCTTCGGCGAGACCGTGGGCCGTTACGTGAAAGAAGTGGAGAAGCTCCTGCAGGAGAAACAGGACACGGTGCGCGAGCGCAATCGCCAGCTCGACGAGGGCGTGTTCGCCGCGACCGCGGACCCCCGCGAGCCGTCGGTCCCGCCCGCGCGGGAAGACCTGCCGCCGTATCTGAGCTTCGCGCCGCTCGACAACGCGGTGGACGCTCTCAATCGGGCGGCGGAGCGCTACGAACGGGCTTTCGCGAAAGCGCAGGCGAATGGCGGGGCCGCCCTTGCCAAGCCGGACGTGCAGGCGCTGAACGCCACGCTGCGCCAGAGCGAGCGGGCGCTCATGAGCGCCACAGGTCTGCCACGGCGACCCTGGTACCGCCACCAGATCTACGCGCCCGGGTTCTACACCGGCTACGGCGTCAAGACGCTCCCCGGCGTGCGCGAGGCAATCGAGCAGAAAAACTGGTCGGAAGCCGAGCAGCAGATCGCGGTGACCGCGCAAGCGCTCGCTGCGCACACGAGCGTGGTCGGCCGGGCCGCGGAGCAACTCGAAAGGCTCGCGCCCTAGGCGACGGTTGACTCGGTCGCGTCCGACCGCCTACAATGCGAGAAGAAAGCGACCCGGGAGGCCCGCATGCAACGTCACATCCGCACGGCTGCGCTGACCGTCATCCTGCTCGTGCCGTTCCTCACCTCCGCCCCCGCGGATTGGGACGCGCTCAACTCGGCGCAGGCCGCGACGTCCTACACCTACCGGGGCACCATTCGCGCCGTCAACTCCCGGACGGGGACGCTCGAGCTGATTACCGGCGTCGGGATGTCCCTGCGGCTCGTGCGGATGACCACGGCCGCCACGACGCGCCTCGTCGCCACCGGCGCGGCACCCCGCGTCGGCGACCTCAAGCCGGGCGACGTCGTGCGCGCCGAGTGCCGGCGCACCGCCGCGGGATTGGTCGCCGATCGGATCGAGAAGCTCGCGGCGGGCACGCCATGACCCGGCGGTGGGGCGCGGTCGCCCTCCTGCTGCTGGCCGTGGGCTGTCAGAAGCCTGTGAAGCCGGGCGACCCCCTCCCTGGGCTCTCCCGTGCGGAGCGCGACCGGTTCGACCGCGGGAAGGTCGTGTTCGACAGTGTGTTCACACCCGAGACGGGGCTCGGTCCCCTGTTCAACGCGAACGGCTGCGGCGAATGCCACGAGGACCCGGCGGGAGGGCGCGGCGACGAGGTCGAGGTCCACGCCACCGCGTTCCGAGCCCCCGTCTGCGACCCGCTGGTACAGGAGGGCGGGCCGGTGATTCAGCAACACACCACTCCCGCTCTGAAACAGGCCCTCGGCATCGACCAGGAGCCCTTTCCCCCGTCTGCCACGGCGCGGGCGATGCGCACGTCGCCGGTCGTCTTCGGCCGCGGCCTACTCGATCTCGTCCCGGACTCCGTGCTCCTCGCCTACGCCGACCCCGACGACCGGAACCACGATGGTGTCAAAGGGCGGCCCAACCGCTTCGTGGACGGTCGCATCGGCCGGTTCGGCCGCAAGGCCTTCGTCCCCACGCTGCGGGAGTTCAACGCGGGGGCGTTCGCGGCGGAGATGAGCGTCACGAGCCCCGAGCAGCCCACCGAGGAGGACATCGGGGGCAAGCCGATCCCCGCGGGCGTCGACCCCGCGCCGGATCCGGAGATCACCCAGGAGGCGCTCGACCTCACCGACGACTTCGTGCGCTTCCTCGCGCCGCCGTCGCCGTTGAAGCTCGGGAAGGACGGCCGGCGCGGCCGCGACGTCTTCTCCCAGATAGGATGCTTGACCTGTCACATCCCGACGCTCCGCACCGGGGACAGCCCCGTGCCGGCGTTGCGGAACCGGCCGTTCGCCGCCTACACCGACCTCCTGCTGCACGACATGGGGGCCGACCTGGCCGACATCTGCCTCGGCCTCGCCGCCCCGGCCGATTTCCGCACGGAACCACTCCTCGACCTGCGCGGCGCCGAGCATTTCCTCCACGACGGCCGGGCGACCACGCTCGAGCAGGCGATCGAGCTGCACGGAGGCGAGGGGTCCGGCGCGCGCGACCGCTTCAAGGCACTGCCGGCGGCGGACCGCGCCGCGCTGATCGCATTCCTCAAGTCGCTGTAAGAAGTAACCCCTTGGCTTCGCGCAGTTTGCCGTCTATTTTGCAGGGCTCACATGGCGGACCTTTCGCTCTCGCGGAGCCAGCTGTTGCTCCTCGCCGGGACGGCCAACCGGCCGCTCGCCGAGGAGATGGCCGAGCAATTGGGGCAGCCGCTGTGTGCGGTGACGATCCGCCGCTTCGCTGACGGGGAGATTTTCGTCAAGATCGACGAGAACGTGCGCGGCCGGGATGTCTTCATCATCCAGCCGACCAACCCGCCGGCGGAGAACCATCTGGAGCTGTTGTTCCTGATCGACGCCGCGCGACGGGCGAGCGCGGCGCGGATCACGGCGGTGCTGCCGTACTTCGGCTACGCGCGCCAGGATCGCAAAGATCAGCCGCGTGTCGCGATCAGCGCCAAGCTCATGGCGAACCTGATCACGGCGGCGGGCGCGGACCGCGTGCTGGGGATGGACTTCCATTCCCATCAGCTGCAGGGGTTCTTCGACATTCCGGTGGATCATCTGTACGCGGCGCCGGTGTTCGTGAGCCACTTCCGCCAGAAGCAGCTGTATGATCCGGTGGTAGTGGCGCCCGACGTGGGATCGGCGAAGATGGCGCGGGGATTCGCGAAGCGGCTGAACGCCTCACTCGCGATCATCGACAAGCGACGCCCGTCCGCGAACGTGGCCGAGGTGGTGAACGTCGTGGGTGAGGTGGCCGATAAGGACTGCCTCATCCCAGACGATATGATCGACACGGCGGGGACCGTCACCGAGGCGGCGGCGGCGCTCAGGCAGCTCGGCGCGCGCAACATCTACGCGTTCGCGTCGCACGCGCTCCTGTCGGGGCCGGCGGTGGAGCGGCTCCGCGCCTCGGCCATCAACGAGGTCGCGGTGACCAACACGATCCGGATCCCCGACGAGCGGATTTTCGACAAGCTGAAGGTGCTCTCAATCGCGGGGCTGATGGCCAAGGCGATCGGCTACGAGCACTCGAACCAGTCGGTGAGCGCGCTCTTCGATTGAGCGCAACGTGCAACGTGCAACGTGTGACGGGTAACTGATTCTATGGCCCAGACCGTTTCTCTCTCTGCGAACCCGCGGCAGGCGACCGGCAAGGGCGCCGCGCGGCAAGCGCGCTTCCGCGGCAAGGTCCCGGCCGTGATTTACGGCCACGGGCGCGACACACAGGCGCTCGAGCTCGAGGCCAAGGCGCTCGAGAAGGCGCTGCAGGGAGTCGAGCCCGCGAGCACGATCATCGAGCTGGCGGTGGACGGCAAGACGGTGAAGACGCTGATTCGCGAGATCCAGCGCCACCCGATCCGGCCCGACATCATTCACGTCGATTTCTACGAGATCCACGCCACCGAGAAGGTCAAGCTCAAAGTCCCGGTGCACCTCGTGGGGAACCCCGACGGCGTGCGCAACGCCGGTGGGGTGCTCGACCAGGTGACGCGCGAGGTGGAGATCGAGGTGCTCCCGGAGAACATACCGGATCGCGTCGAGCTCGACGTCAACGCGCTCAAGATCGGCGACTCGCTGCACGTGCGCGACCTGAGCATCCCCAACGCCAAGATCCTCACCGACGCCGACCTGACGATCGCGACGGTCGTGCCGCCGCGCGCCGAGGAAGTGGCGGCGCCGAGCCCCGAAGCGGCGACCGAGGTGGCCGAGCCCGAGCTCATCCGCAAGGTTCGTGAGGGTGAGGAGGAAGAGGGCGAGGCGGGGGCCGAAGGTGGCGCGGCAGCCAAGCCCGAGGCGAAAGGTGCGGGAGGCGGGGGCGCGGCTCCTGCCAAGGCGGAAAAAGCCGAGAAACCCAAGGGCGGCAAAGAGAGCTGACGCTTGCGCGCCGTCGTCGGCCTCGGCAACCCGGGGCCCGAGTACGCGGCGACGCGTCACAATGCGGGCTTCTGGTTGGCCGATGCGCTCGTCGCGCGTTGGGGCTTCCCCCCCTTCCGCCGCGGCGAGCGCGCTCGCGTCACCGAGGGTGAGGTGGACGGCGTACCCATCCGCGTGCTCAAGCCCACCACCTACATGAACTCGAGCGGCGCGGCCCTCGCCTCGCTCCGCGCCGACCCGGCGTTCGACCCGGCCCGGGACCTCCTCGTCCTGGTGGACGACTTCGCGATCCCGGCCGGCACGTTCCGGCTGCGCGGTGAGGGCTCCGCGGGCGGCCATAACGGCCTGAAGAGCATCGAGAGCGCCCTCTTGTCCCAGCAGTATGCGCGCCTGCGAATCGGGGTGGGCCCGCTGCCGGAAGGCGTGAGCGACTGGTCGGAATACGTGCTCGCGCCGTTCACACCCGAGCAGCGCGAACAGGTGGAGGCCATCATGCCGCAGCTGGTGGACGCCGTCACCAAGTGGGTGAAGGAAGGCACCAGCTAAGTGCTGCGCCTCGGCATCGTCGGGCTCCCGAACGTCGGGAAATCCACGCTCTTCAACGCCCTCACCTCCTCCAAAGCGGCCGCCGCGGAGAACTACCCCTTCTGCACCGTCGAGCCCAACGTCGGCGTGGTCCTCGTCCCCGAGCCGCGGCTGGAGCGGCTGAATGAGCTCGTCCAGCCCAAGAAGAAAGTTCCGGCGGTGGTCGAGTTCGTCGACATCGCGGGCCTCGTCAAGGGCGCGTCCCAAGGCGAGGGGCTCGGCAACCAGTTCCTGTCGCACATCCGCGAAGTGGATGCGGTCGTGCACGTCATCCGCTGCTTCGACGACCCCGATGTGGTGCACGTGATGGGCCCGGTGGACCCGGTGCGCGACCACGACGTCATCACGAGCGAGCTGGCGCTCGCCGACCTCGCCGTCGTGGAGCGGCGCCTCGAGAAAGCGCGGAAGACCGCGCGCGCGGGTGATAAGGACGCCCAGGCCGAGCTGGTGGTGCTCGAGCGCGTGATTGCAGAGCTCAACGCGGGGCGCGGCGCGCGGGAAGCCGGCGAGAGCGAAGACGCGGTGAAGTTCCTGCGGCAGCTCGGGCTGCTCACCGCCAAGCCGATCCTGTACGCCGCGAACGTGAATGAGGACGAGCTCGCCTCGGGCGGCGGGAAGTGGCTCGAGCAGCTCCGCGCGGCCGTGCAGGCGCACCACGAGGAAGCCGAGATCGTCCTCTTCTCCGCCAAGTTCGAGGCGGAGCTGGGCGAGCTGTCAGGGGATGAACGGACGGAGTACCTCGCGAGCGCCGGCGTCAGCGAGCCGGGGCTCGACCGTCTGATTCACGCGGGCTACCGCCTGCTCGGCCTGCAGACGTTCTTCACCGTGGGCGAGAACGAGGTACGCGCCTGGACCATGCACCGCGGCGGGACGGCGTTCGATGCCGCCGGCGAGATCCATTCGGATTTTCAGCGCGGCTTCATCCGCGCCGAGACCGTGGCGTTCGCCGACTTCGAGCGGGTGGGGTCGTACAAGGCGGCGCGGGAGCAGGGGCTGGTGCGGAGCGAGGGGCGGGACTACGTCGTGGAGGACGGGGACATCCTGCTGTTCCGCTTCAACGTCTAGCGCCGGCTCCACATCACCACGGCACCGCAGGTGTTCCTGAAGCCCGACCGGAACTCCGTCGGCACGTCGAACCCGCGCTTGTACACCTCCACCCCCGCCAATTCGTCCACGCGGATCTGGTTCAGGTAGGCGACCGGCAGCCTCAACCCGTCCAGATACAGCGCCATGACGCACTGACGCGTACCGTCGCTCCCGATCGGCAGACAGTTCCCGAGACGGCACACCACTTGTACGCCGGACTCGCTCAGCGGCCCGTCGAGCGAGTGCGAGGCCCGCTGGTCGAGGTCCGCCCGCGAGTAGAAGCGCCCGGCGCTCCGCTTTTGGCGATCGTAAAACCCCACGAGGCTGCGCTCGGCGCGGAGGGTCTGCGCTTCCACCACGATGGGCGCCAACTGGGCCGCGGCGACGTCGAGCAGCACCGATAGCGTCAGCGTCTTGCCGCGCTTGAGGTCCATCTCGTGCTCGTACACCAGGCTGTCGCCGTAGAGGATGCGGACCAGCTGCTGCCCGTCCGGTAGCCCGGCGAGCTCGAACGACCCGGTCGAATCGCTCACATCGAAGATCTGGCTGCCCCGCACGGCGACCATCACGCCGGAGATGGGGAGACCGTTGATGGAAGAGCGCGCGGTGCCCGCAAGGCGAGCGGTCGTGTCGCGCTGGGCATGAGCCGGAGTGACGAGCACGCCGAGAAACAGGAAACCGCTGAACGGTGCGCGCCACATAGGCCCGCGCTTCCGGGGAGGGATGCGGTAATCTAACCGAACCGCACGCAAGGCACCGGCGCGGAGCGCCGCTGATTTGCTAGTCCTGACCCTCCGGTGCCGCCGCTCCCGCGTGCACCCGATTGCCCCGCTGCTGCGGCAGCGGCGCCGCGGGCTGGCCGCCCGGGTCGGACAACGGAACCTGCTGCTGCACCATGTCCCGGCTGAGCCACACCACGCGGTTGCCGCACATGATCGCGTCCACTGGATACGCCTGCCGCGCGAACGAGTGCGCGTCGGAGCTCGCCACCCTGGTCCCCGGGAAGTAGTACCAGCAGCGCTGGCCATCGGGATGACTGTGGATCATCCCCACGGTGCCTGCCCATCCCGCGTCCTCACAGGTCTGCTCCGGCACGACGCGCGTTGTGGTGGAATGCCCGGGCTCCACGTCCGCGGGCGCGATTCGTCGCACGATGACGGCGTTTCCGTGGATCTCCCCGATCATGCAGCCCATGAACTCGGTCGGGTAGGAGCGGTACTGCAGCGACAGGTAGCGGCGCGCTTGGTCGGAGAGGATGAGAGCGCGGGCGTGCGAGCCGGAGCGGCCCGATGCCGCTTCGATGAGGCCGGCAGGCTCCGGCTGGAGCGCCAGCAGGACCACCAGTCCCGCCGCCGCCACCACGCCGCGCGTCGCGAACAGCCAAGTACGCCGAGCTTGCATCCGACCGTCCTTTCCGCCCTGTCCAAAGGATGATTGGCCGGCACTTCAGGTTGCGTGATGCGGGTCACGTCGTCGTCAAGGCAGCATCAACCCGATGTGAGGAGGGTCACGGGGCGTGCCTGCACGGCCTTCCCCCTCCCCGCCGGGGCATCTATCTTTCGCGCCTCATAATCCCCTACTCGGCGCCGCACCTGCGCTGGGTCGCCTACGACCAAAGGGAGGTGGCATGGCTCGTCGCTACGAGACCGTCTACATCTTCGATCCCGCGCTGGAAGAGCCGGCGATCACCGAACGCCTGGAGCGGTTTCACGCGCTCCTGACCAAGGACGCCAAGGGCTCGATCACGAACGTCGCTCATTGGGGTAAACGCACCCTCTCCTACCCGATCAAGAAGAAAGACACGGGCTACTACGTGGTCGCGCAGTTCGAGACCGCCGCGGAGCTCTTGCCGGAGTACGAGCGCGCCGTAAAGCTCGAAGAGGGGGTGGTGCGCTTCCTGGTGGTCGTGTCGGAAGGCCTCCCGGCGAAGCCCGAGCCCGCTCCCGCCGTGATCGCCGCCGAGGTGGTGGTGGACGAGATCGAGGAGGATGACGCGTGAGACGGCCGGCGAAGACGTGCCCCGTGTGCGAATCCGGGGTACGGGTGCTCGACTACAAGGACGATCGCACGCTCGGCCGCTTTCTCACCGAGCGCGGCAAGATTCTCCCGAGCCGGTTGTCGGGCATGTGCGCGCGACATCAGCGCCAGCTCGCCACCGCGATCAAGCGGGCGCGCCAGCTCGCCCTGCTGCCGTATATCAAGGGGTACGTCGGCTGAGTCGCTGGCGCCTCGCGGTCGGCGTGCTGGTGTTCGCCGCCCTGGCGCCGGTGAGTCTCGTGGCGCTGCCGCTGGCCGCGCTCCTGATGGCCGCGCAGCCCGGGACGCGCGGTGAGTGGGTGACGGTGGCGCTCGCGGGGGGCGCCGGCGTCGCACTCCTGGCCGCTCCGGAGCACGGCGTGTTCGACGCGGTGAGTCGCACCTGGATCGTGCTGGTGACCGTGGCGTTCGCTGCCGGCGCGAAGCTCTCCCGCACGGGCTTCTGGCCGCTCGCCCTGCGCGCCTGCCTGTACGCCGCCGCAGGCGTCACGGTGCTGGTGGCTCGCACCCAGGCGGGGCCGGCGCTGTGGAGCGAAGTGCAGTGGGAGGCAACGCGGGACGCGAGCCGGGCCATGCGATACGTGGTCGAGGTGGCCCCCGGTCTGTATCCGGCATTCGAGCCCGCCGTGCGCCTGCTCGCGGCATGGCCGCTCTGGCTGGTGGTCGAGAGCCTGGTGGGGCTGGCGCTGGCCTGGCGCGGCCACGCCCTGATCGCGCGCACGCCGCTCTCCGCGGCCGGTTTGAACCATTGAGAGGAACGACGGACTATGGAAGTCATCCTGCGAGAAGACGTGCAGCATCTTGGCGCGGCGGGCGACGTGGTCAAGGTAAAGGACGGCTACGCGCGCAATTACCTCCTGCCGAAGGGTCTCGCCTACCCGGCGACCGAGGCCAACAAGAAGAAGATCGCTTACGAGGCGCAGCGCATCGCGAAGCAGCGCGCGGCCGAGAAGGGCGCCGCGGAAACCGAGGCGACCCGCATCGCGGAGGTCCACCTCAGCTTCGCGGTGAAAGTGGGCGAAGAGGACAAGTTGTATGGCTCGGTCACCGCGAGCGACGTGCAGCGCAAGCTGGAGGAGCTCGGGATCCACGTCGACAAGCGCCGGGTGGACCTTCCCGAGCCGATCCGGGAGCTGGGCGAGTTCCGCGTCGGTATCAAACTGCATCCCGACGTGCGCCCCGAAATCCAGGTGAGCGTGGTGAAGGAATAGCGGCCGCGGGAGGACGGAACAAACGGGTGACAGGCGCGCTATGACTACCAGACGGAGCGGGCGCCCGGCGGGGCGTGCGGAGGAGGGGAGCGACGCGTTGGCAGCCCTCCGACTGGTGACGGCCGCGCTCGCCGACCGCAAGGCGATCGACCCGACGGTGCTCGATCTGCGAGGCCTGACCGCCGCGGCCGACTACTTCGTCATCGTTTCGGGCACGTCGGACGCCCACGTGCGGGGCATGGCGGAGCACCTCATGGAAGCGCTGGCGCCTCGCGGGGTCGTGCCGCATCATGTCGAGGGGCTCACACAGGGCCGATGGGTGCTGTTGGACTACGTGGACTTCGTGGTGCACGTCTTCCATCCGGACTTGCGGGAGTTCTATCAGCTCGAGCGTCTGTGGAGCGATGCACCCGTGCTGGCGGCGGGCACCCCGGACAGCGGGTCGAAAGGATGATGGTCATGCGACGCATCGGCGGGATCGCGGCGGCGCTCGCGCTGTTCGGCGCGGCGCCGCTCGCAGCGCAGTACTTCGGGCAGAACAAGGTCCAGTACCAGGCCTTCGATTTCCGGATCATCCAAACCGAGCACTTCGAGATCTACTACTATCCGGCCGAGCGGACGGCGGCGCTCGACGCCGCGCGCATGGCCGAGCGGTGGTACGCCCGCCTGTCCCGCATCCTGCACCACCAGTTCCAGGGCCGGAAGCCGATCATCTTGTACGCGTCGCAGTCCGACTTCCAGCAGACCAACACGACCGGCGAAGACCTCGGCGAGGGAACGGGCGGGTTCACGGAGTTCTTCAAGCACCGGATGGTGCTGCCCTTCACCGGCTCCTACGCAGACCTGGAGCACGTGCTGGGTCACGAGATGGTGCACCAGTTCCAGTATGACGTGATCAGCCGCGGCCGCATCGGGGCCGGCGTGCAGACGCTGGTGAACGCCAACCTCCCCGGCTGGTTCATGGAAGGCATGGCGGAGTATCTCTCCATCGGCCCGATCGATCCGCTCACGTCCATGTGGCTGCGGGACGCCTCGCTGGAAGGCCACCTGCCGACCGTCGAGGAGATGACGTACGACCCGCGGATCTTCCCCTACCGGTTCGGCCACGCGCTGCTGGCCTACGTTGGGGAGAAGTGGGGCGACGAGGCGATCGGGCAGATCCTCCAGGCGTCGGTGTCGAACGGCGTCGAGGGCGGCTTCAAGCGGTCGCTCGGCGTCACGCTGGACGATCTGTCGAGCGAGTGGCGCGACGCGGTGCAGACGACCTATCTGCCCCAGCTCGCCGACCACTACCGGGCGCGCCGCATCGCCCAGCCGCTGCTCACCCAGAAGCGCTCCGACGGCACGCTGCACCTCGCCCCCGCCCTCTCACCCGACGGGCGCGACATCGCGTACTTCAGCGAGAAGAATTCCTTCTTCGTGGATCTCTACCTCGCCGACGCGGAAACGGGCCGGGTCAAGCGGCGGCTTGTGAAGTCCACCCTGAACTCGAACTACGAGAGCCTCCGCTTCATCAACTCGTCCGGCTCGTTTTCGCCGGACGGGCGCTACTTCGCGATCGCCGCCAAGCGCAAGGACCGCGACGATCTCGTAATCCTCGATGTGAAGAAGGACGAGGAGGTGCGGCGCATTCGCGTCCCGCTGAACGGGCTCACCACGCCGTCGTGGTCGCCCGACGGGAAGCAGCTGGTGTTCACAGGATACGACGGCGGCCTGTCGGACCTGTTCGTCGTGAACGCCGACGGCTCGAATCTCCACCGCCTGACGAACGACAAGTACGCGGATCTCGAGCCGTCCTGGTCCCCCGACGGGAAGACCATCGCGTTCGTCACCGACCGCAGCCCGGCGACCGACTTCGCGGCTCTCAAGTTCGGCAACCTGCGGATCGCCCTGCTGCACCTCGAGAATGGCTCGATCGACATCCTGCGGCACATGGACCAAGGGAAGAACATCAATCCCGCCTGGGCCCCGGACGGCCGGTCGCTGGCGTTCGTCTCCGATCGCAACGGGATCAGCAACATCTTCCTGTACGACCTGTCCGACGGGAATATCTACCAGATCACCGACGTGTTCACGGGAGTCTCCGGCATCACGGCGCTCTCGCCGTGCCTCTCCTGGGCGCACGAGGCCGATCGCCTCGCGTTCGCCTACTATGAGGACGGCGAATACAACGTGTACGCGGTGGACAACCCCCGCTCCCTCAAACGGCAGCCGTATCAGGCGCCCGCCACGCCGCCGGTGACGTCGCTGCTCGCCGCCCAGCGCCGGGCGCTCGCTGGGCCGACGCCGGTCGCGACCGTCGCGGCGGCGCCCGCCGACTCGGAGCCCCGTGCCGCCACCTCGGTGTATCGCTCGCCCGCCGGGTTCCGGGCTTCCGGCACCGCGCCGCAGACCCCCGACAGCGGCGCCGGACCCGCGCCCGTATCGGTGAAGACCCTCATCGACTCATCGCCCGCCCTGCCGGACACGAGCGAGTTCACATTCCGGCCCTATCGCACTCGGTTCAGCCCGGACTACGTGGCGCGGCCGACCATCGGCTACGAGCGGGATAACTTCGGTCGCGGCTTCTTCGGCGGCACGGCAGTTTCGCTGTCGGACATCCTCGGCAACCACACGATGGTGTTCTCGGGCTCGGTGAACGGCCGTCTGAGCGAAGCCCAGGTGCTCGCGGCCTACATCAACCAGGCGCACCGCCTCAACTGGGCGTTCGGCGGCTCGCAGCAGCCGCTGTACTACTACCTGCCCACGAACGTCTTCAACAACGGCGACGGCACCTTTGTCCTCACCCCGCGGATCGAACGCTTCGTGATTCGGGACGTGTTCGCGCAGGGCTTCTATCCGTTCAGCCGCTTCACCCGCGTGGAGATAGGCGCGCACTTCTCCAACATCAGTCAGGCGATCCTCAGGCAGGATTACCTGGTGGATGGGTTCGGGAACGTCCTGGGCGTCGCGGACCCCGTGACCGACAACGGCGCGTCGGTGAGCTACTACGGTCCCCAGGTCGCGCTGGTCCACGACAACTCGCTGTTCGGATGGGTGGGACCGTTCGCGGGGTCCCGCTGGCGGCTCGAGGCCTCCCCCAGCTTCGGCGCGTGGAAATTCACTTCGGGCCTGGTCGACTGGCGGCGCTACTTCTTCGCACGGCCGTTCACACTGGCGCTGCGGGGCGTGTTCTTCGGTCGCTTCGGGCGGGACGCCGACCTGTTCCAACAGTTCCTCGGGAACACGGAGCTGCTGCGTGGCTACACCGCCGGGTCCCTGATCAACAACGAATGCCTCAGCAGCTCCACCCAGAGCAGCTGCCCTGAGCTCGACCAGCTCATCGGCTCGCGTATAGCCGTGGCGAACGCGGAGCTGCGCTTCCCGCTGACCCGCAGCCTAGTGCTCGGGTTCCTTCCAGTGGGCCTCCCGCCCATCGAGGGGGCCATCTTCTACGACGCCGGGCTCGCCTGGGACTCCAACTCGAAGGTCGTATGGAGCCGGGCGAGCAGCGAGGATCCCGAGACCGTGCGCGCGCCGTTGCGCAGCTGGGGCGGCTCGATCCGGATGAACTTCCTCGGCTTCGTGGTGCTGCGGTTCGACTACACCAAGCCCCTGAGCCGGCCGCACAACAACCCCTACTGGACGATTAGCCTCGGCCCAACGTTCTAACTCCGCATCGCTAAAACACTTGTCATGGCCTCGCCGGTTGCCTATCTTGTCCGGCGAGGCCATTTGCGTACCCGCTACCTCCTCCTCATCAGCCTAGCGCTCGGGGGCTGTCGGTCCCGGGCGCCCGCCGCGCAGTCGCCGCAACCGCCTGCCAAACAAGCGGTTAGCCGAGCAGCCGCCGGAGCCGCCCGTACTGCCGGCGTCGCTATCCGCATCCCGACAAAGGGGGGGGCCCCCCGGGTGTATCGCCTCCCCACCATGGTGGAGATCCCCACCGCGATTCGCGGCAAGCTCCCTCCGGTCACCCGGGTGATCGGCCTCGACACCGAAGCGGAATTCCTCTACGTCACCACCGCCACGAAAGACACGAGCGCGAAGAAAAAGGGTCCGCGCGCCAAGCCAGACACGAGCGCCACCACCCCGAAAAGCGATGTCCTCGCACTCGACCTCGGCAGTGCCCGCGTCGACACCGTGGCTTCGGGCATCGAGCAGGCGACGCTCGGTCCGGACGGCACCCTCTATACGGTAGACGCGAAGCGGCGGGTTGTGACGCTCGCGCGGCGGGTACGGGTCGCGTGGCCGCAGCCCCTCCCCGGCGTGCCGCTGCAGCTGTTCGGGGCTGCCGACCAGCGCCTCGTCGTGGCCGACGCACCGGCGCTCATCACCGCCGCCGCCGATCAACCGCCCACCACTCGACCACTGCCGGCCGGAAGCGACGTGGCGGCGACCCGTTGGGGCGACCTGGTCGCCGTAGCCGCCGACTCAGGGGTAGTCCTCATGGACCCGCTCGGCCGGCGCGAGGCCGCCTTCGTCCGGCTCTCCGATCACCCGCGCGCGCTGGTGTTCTCGCCCTCGGGCCATCGCATCTACGTCGCTCGACGCACCGAGCCCGGCCTGGCGGCAATCGACCGCTACGACCACGAGGAGATCGACGGCATCGCACTCCCGTTGCCCGCGGCAACCATCCGGCTCGACCCGCTGGGACGCTGGTTGCTGGCCAAGCCGGCCGCGGGAGACTCGGTCTTTGTGGTGGACCTCCCGGTGAAACGGCTGGTCGGGACGCTGGCGAGCGCCTGGCGGACGGACCTGCCGGCCATCGCCCCGGACGGCGCCCTGCTCGTGCGCCAGGGGGACGATGTGGTCGCGTATCGGCCCGACTCGCTTGCGGCGACGGGACGCGTGAAGGGAGGCGGGGCGGACTTGTGGATGCTCACCGGGTGGCGGCCCCGCGGCGCGTATCGCGGCGCGTTTGGAGACGCGGGCGCGCAGCCCGACCAGGGTGCGGCCTCCGATACGGCGGGACCCGAGGGACCGATGTACGTGCAAGTGTCGACATCGCAGAACGAGGCGTGGTCGTCGGAGATGGCGCAGCAGCTCACCCGTGCGGGGCTCGCGGCGCGCGTGCTCCAGCCCCGCAATCCCGACGACGGCTACCGCGTGGTGCTCGGGCCGTACCCCACGCGCGCGCAGGCCGAGGGCATCGGCCGCAAGCTCGGCCGCCCGTTCTGGATCTACCAGCCGACACCGTGACCGTCCGGCCGCTGCCACGTTCGCGCCTCGACGCGCTGGTGCCCTCGCTGGTCACCGGACAAGCGCTCGTCGCGCTGGTGCCGGCCACGGGAGACCTGAAGTGGGCCGCGGGGGCCGCGTGGGACGTCGCCCGCGCCGCGGCGCTGAGCAACCGGCGGATCGCGCTGGTGGACCTGTGGTTGGAGCACCCGACGCTGCACGAGACGGTCGGCATCACGCCCACCGAGGGGATCGTGGACGCGTTCGAGTACGATGTGTCGCTCACCAAGGCGGCGCACGAGGTCGATCGCGTGTTCTTCATCGCCGCGGGGACGGTGACGGCGCACGCGGGCGATCTGTTCGCGAACCCCCGCTGGAAGAAGCTGCACGGCGGCTTCCGAGTCGAGGACGCGCTCCTGCTGCTCTATCTCTCCGCCGGCGCTCTCGCCCGGCTTTCGGCGGTCCCGGACGGATTGATCGTGCTCTCGCCCGACGGCTACGAGCCCGAGTCGTCGATCGGCCAGGGGATCACGGCGGTGATGGAGCGCGGCGTCCCGCTGCTGGGCGTGGTGCGCGAGCGCTGGACGCCGGCCGCGGCGCCGGCGCTGGACCCGCGATTGGTCGCGCCCCCGCCGGGGCGCATCTCGGCCTCGGTGCGTCGCCCGTCGTCTCGGCTGACCCGCCCGGTGGTCGTGGCCGTGACGCTGGCGGCGGGCGCGGCCGGCAGCTGGGCGCTGCTCGCCCGCGGAGCCGAGCAGCGTCGGGCGCCCGCTCCCGCCCCCGCGGCGCCCATGCGTGCACGACCGGTGGCGGCCGCGCCGGCCCCCCCCCGCGTCGATTCGCTCGCCTGGACCGTGCAGCTCGCCGCGTACGCGAGACTCGATAAGGCGCTCGCCCTGGCGGACCGCCTGGCGGCGGACGGCGTCACTCCGTTCGTCACCCCGGTCGCGCTGGATGATCGCCGGGGTAGCGCGGTGTGGTATCGCGTGCTGGCCGGCGCGTTCCCGACGCGCGACTCCGCGGTGGGCGCCCGCGCCGGGATGTGGAAGCACGGTCTCGCCGCGCGCGGCCAGGGAGATGTGCTGCGCGCTCCCTATTCCTTCTCGCTGAGCGACCACGCGCCCGCAGCCAGCACCCTGCGGGCGCGTGGCATTCCGGCGGTGGCGTGGGGCACGGGTTCGCGTTTGTTGGCGGGCGCGTTCGAGACGCCCGAGCAGGCCAGCATCCTCGAAGCGCGGCTCAAGCGGGCCGGCGTTCACGCCACTCTCGTCACTCGGATGGGGGAAGGGACCACTCCATGAGACTGACCCGGCTCGAGCTGTCGGGCTTCAAGTCGTTCGCGGGCGCGGTCGAGCTGCCGTTCGAGGCGGGCGTCACCGCCATCGTGGGTCCGAACGGCTGCGGCAAGTCCAACATCTCCGATGCCGTCCGTTGGGTCCTGGGCGAGCAGTCTCCGCGCTTGCTGCGTGGCGGCAAGATGGAAGACGTCATCTTTCAGGGCTCGACCGGGCGCCGCCCGGTGAACGTGGCGGAAGTCTCACTGGTGTTCGACAACTCCGACGGCACGCTCCCGATCGCGTATCAGGAAGTCGTGGTCACGCGCCGGCTCTCCCGCTCGGGGCAGAGCGAGTACCTGCTCAATCGCTCGGCGGTGCGGCTGCGTGACGTGCAGGACCTGCTGCGCGGCACCGGCCTCGGCGCCGACGCCGCCGTGGTGATGGAGGCAAGGATGATCGAAGCGCTGCTCTCCGAGAAGGCGGAAGAGCGGCGCGCCCTGTTCGAAGAGGCAGCGGGGATCGGGCTGTACCGCGATCGTAAGACCAGCACCGAGCGGCGGCTCGAAGAGACGGCGGCGGATCTCGCCCGGCTCGAAGACCTGGTCAGCGAGGTGCAGACGCAGGTCCGGAGCCTGGCGCGCCAGCGCGGCAAGGCGGAGCGCTACGGCAAGATGATCGACGAGCGTTTCGGCGTCGCGCTCACCCTGGTGCGCCGCGAGCTCGAGGACTTCGATCTGACGCTGGGCGGACTGGGCCAGCGGGCCGAGCAGCTGGCGGCGGCCCTGCCTGGCGAGCGGGCCCGGCTGGAGGGGGCGGAGCGGGAGCGGGAAGCGGGCGTCCAGGCGCGCCACACGGCCGAGGCGCGTCGCACGGAGGTGGAGCGCCGCCTGGCCGACGCGAAGCTCGAGACGGGGCGGCTGGAGGGCGACCTGGCGCTCGCCGCCGAGCGGCTGCGCAACGCCGGCCAGCGGCGCGCCGCGGCGGCACAGCGACGGGAGCAGGAAGACGCGCGCGCGCTCCAGGCGGAACGGGAGCGCGCCGCGGCCGCCGCGGAGTGCGACGCGGCGGAGCGGGACCTCGCGTCGGTCGGGCAGGAGCTGGCGGGCCGCACGACACTCGAGCAAGAGGGGCGCGACCGGCTGCTGGCGCAGCGCGCGGCGGTGCGCGAGCTCGAGGAGGACCTGCAGCGGCGGGCGGAGGCGTTCCGAGCGCTCGAGGGCGAGCGCGCGGCGCTGGAGCGCGAGCGGGCGGAGCTGGGACAACAGCTCGCCGACGCGTCCCAGGAGCGGGCCCGGCGCGCGGAGACCGAGTGGGCGGCGACGGCCACCGTGGGCACGCGGGCGCAGGAGGCAGCGGGGCTGGCGCGCGCCGCGGGGCAGGCGGCGGCCGGTCTGGAGCAAGCGCGCAGGCGCGTGGCCGAGCTCAAGGAGCAAGAAACGCATGGTCGTGCGGCACGGCGCCAGGCCGAGGGGGCGCTCGCGCAGGTGACGGCGCGGCGCGACGCTCTGGCCGAGCTCGAGCGCGAGCGCGTGGGGCTCGCCCCGGCGGCCCAGGCGCTGCTCAAGGAGCGGGCGCGGTTCGGCGACGCGGTGATCGGGCCGCTGTCGGACTTCGTGCGCACCAGCCGGCGCGACGCGGTGCTCGCCGAGCAGCTGTTGGGCGAATGGCTGCACGCCGTCCTGGTGCGCGATACCCCCGCCGTAGAGGCGATCCGCCGCTGGCACGAGCAGGCGCAGCCGGGGCCGCTGGTGCTGTTGCCGAGTGTGCCCGGACCGCGCCTGGCCGCGGACGGCCATCCCCTCAAGGACGACCTGCGGGTAGACGGCCCGGCGGCCGCGTGGGTGCGCGCGCTGCTTGCCGGCCACGAAGTCCTGGAGGGCGGCCAGGGAGGAGGACGTGCCCTGCGACGGGCCAACGGCGCCGTGTTTCTGGCGGGACCCACGGCGGCGGGCGGGGGCCCGCTGGAGCGTCGCGCCGAGCTCGAAGCCCTCGCGCAAGAGGTGCGAGAAGCGGAGGCGCGCCGGGGCGGCACCGCCACGACGTTGGAGGCAACGCTCGCCGAGCTCGCCGCAGCCGAGGCGGCGTTCGCGGCTGCGGGTGAAGCGGCGGAGCGGTCCCGCCAACAGGAGCTCGAAGCGGGCGCGTTGAAGGACGATGCCGAGCGCGCCGCCGCCCACGCCCAGCGCGAGGCGGCCGACGCGACCACGCAGGTCGAGCGGCTGTCGGCGCGGTTGGCCGAAGTGGAAGCCCGGCTCGAGGCGCTGCACGCGGACCTCGAGCGGCATGAAGTCGAGCGCGTCCGCCTCGACGAGCGGTTGGGTCGAGAGCGCGCCCGGCTGGTCGACCTCGAGGGGCAGCAGGAAGCAGCGCGGGAGCAACGGGTGCGGTGGCAGGTGGATGCGGCCCAGGTCGAGGCGCGGCTCGGCGCCGCACGCGAGCGCGCCGGCCGCGCCGCGGCGGAGGCCGAGGAAGCGCGACGCCAATCCGCGACGCTGGCCGAAGAGATGGGCGCGCTCGAGCACGATACCGCGACCCTCACGGCACAGCGCACCCAGTGGGAGGACCAGCTCAAGGAGCGCCGCCTGGCGCTCGTGGCGCTGGAGGGCGCCGCCGGCGACGCCGGGGTTCAAGTCGAGGCGGCGGAGGCACGTGTCGCGCAGACGGAGGCCGAGCTCGAGGACGTGCGCAAGGCGCTCGACGCGCGTGGCGCGGAGGAGCACAAACTCGAGCTCGAGCGCACGGAGATCATGGGCCGCCGGCGCGGGCTCGTCGCGCGAGTCGAGGCCGAATGGCGCAAGCCCCTCGATCAGCTGCTCGCCGATGCGCCCGAGGTCACCGGCGATCTCGAGTGGCTGCGCCAGGAGGACGAGCGGTTGCGGGCGGCGATCGACGCGGTCGGACCCGTCAACGCCCTCGCGGTGGACGAGCACGGAGAAGAGGTCAAGCGCCTCGAGTTCCTGATGACGCAGCGGGATGATCTCGTAGCGGCGCGCCAATCGCTCCAGCAGGCCGCGCGCGAGATCGACCAGACCGCGAAGGCGATGTTCCTCGACTCGTTCGGCAAGGTGCGGGAGAACTTCCGCACGGTGTTCCAGACGCTGTTCGGCGGCGGCGAATGCGACGTGCGGCTCGCGAACGAGGACGAGCCGCTCGAGAGCGAGATCGAGATCCACGCGGCACCGCGCGGCAAGCGCACGCAGCGGATCCACCTGCTCTCGTCCGGTGAGCGCACGCTGGTCGCCGTGTCGCTCCTGTTCGCGATCTTCCTCACCAAGCCGAGTCCCTTCTGTCTGCTCGATGAGGTAGACGCGCCCCTCGACGACGCCAATGTGGGCCGCTACGTGCGCCTGCTCGCGGAGTTCAAGGACCTGACGCAGTTCATCGTCATTACCCACAACCCCCGTACCATGCAAGCCGCCGACGCCGTCTACGGCGTCACCATGCAGGAGCCGGGCGTTTCGACCATCGTCGGCGTGCGACTCGGTCAGATGGAGCCGGTCTAGGTGGAGCTGGTCACCGTCGGCACCGGAACGGTCGCGCCGTCGGCCACCCGCACATCGGCTTGCCACTGGGTGAGTCGCGGGAACCTCAAGATCCTGTTCGACTGCGGCGCGGGGGCCCTGCACCGCCTCGCGCAATTCGGCCTACCGTGGCACCAGATCACCCACGTCGTCCTGTCGCACTTCCACCCGGACCATTGGGGCGAGCTCCCGATGCTGGTGTACGCCCTCAAGTACACCACGATGCCGCCGCGCCAGGAGTCCCTGGTGATCCTCGGCCCCCGCGGTGTGGTGCGGCTCGTGAAGCAGCTCGCCGAGGGATACGGGCCGTGGCTGCTGGACCCCGGCTTCCCGATCGGCATCCTCGACGTGCAGAACGGCGAGCCGTTCCCGCTCGACGCCGAGGTGAGCCTCGAGACCTTCCCGGTGCCCCACACCTCCGAGAGCGTGGCGCTCTCGTTGACGGCACCGGAGGGCCGGCTGGTCTACACGGGTGACACGGGGCCCTCGAGCGAGCTGGCCCGGTGGGCTACCGGCGCCGACCTGCTGCTCGCGGAGTGCTCGCTCCCCAAGGAGATGGCCATGGACATCCATCTCACCCCGGAGCAGGCGGGCGAGCTGGCCCGGGACGCCAAGGTGCGGCAGCTCGTCTTGACGCACTTCTATCCTCCGGTTGAGACTTCGGACCCGGCGCGTGCGGCCGGGACGCGGTTCACCGGGCGGGTGACCGCGGCCCGCGACGGCGACCGGTTCACCATCGGAGGGAAGTAGCGGTGCTGATCGTGATGCGCCACGGCGCGACGGAAGAAGAAGTCCGGCGCGTCATCGCGGTGATCGAGGAGATGGGTTACAAGGCCCGGCCCATGCCGGGAGCACAGCGCACAGCCGTCGGCCTCGTCGGCAATGACGGCCGGGTCGACGCCTCCAGGCTGGAGGGCCTCCCCGGTGTCCAGGACGTCATCCACGTCACCAAGCCCTACAAGCAGGTGAGCCGGGAGTGGAAAGCGGAGAACACCGTCGTGCGGCTTCCCGGCGGCGTGACGGTCGGCGGCCCCGAGGTCGTGACGATCGCGGGTCCCTGCTCCGTGGAGAACGAGCGACAGATCATCGACGCCGCGCGGCTGGTGAAGGAGGCCGGGGCCGTGATCCTGCGCGGCGGCGCCTGGAAGCCGCGCACCTCCCCCTACGCGTTCCAGGGGCTGGGCCGGCCGGGGCTCAAGCTGCTCGCCAAGGCGCGCGAGGAGACCGGCCTCCTCATCTGCACCGAAGCCATGGATCCCGAAGGCGTCGGTTACGTGGCCGAG